>Ga0190363_1000776_pt1 | contig 19056 bp, 19 predicted proteins | sample 48721867_MG_FD_161272 | JGI IMG/M metagenome (GOLD analysis project Ga0190363, IMG submission 161272) | Hydrothermal vent microbial mat bacterial communities from Southern Trench, Guaymas Basin, Mexico - 4872-18-6-7_MG | ecosystem: Environmental > Aquatic > Marine > Hydrothermal vents >... | reverse complement strand
GAATTTAACTTTAATGACCCGTAAAATCCTTAATACGTTATGCTTTCTAACCTGGTTCCTTTACTATTGAACACGTGAACTTTCCTCACTAGCACACCTACCTTCTGGTTTTCGGTAACGTTCTCTCCTGCTAGAACTTTTATTGAGAAACCGTGTTCTACTTCTACTTTAACATATTTCCTAGCACCAACATACTCTATGATCCTAGTTTTACCTACTATGTGTGCGTTATCTATTTCAACAGTTGCTAATGCTTCATCAGGTCTTATACCTAAATATACTAAGCTATCGTCTTTCGGCACAATGTCCTCTAGGTTTAAGGCTTTAATTACTGGGTGAGCAGGCACTAGTTTTATGATGTTCATTGGTGGGTTCCCTATGAAGTTAGCTACGAACAAATTCACTGGTTCGTCGTACAATTGTCTTGCTGTACCTACTTGCTGTATTTTACCATCTTTCAATACCATTATCCTATCTCCGACGGCGAAAGCATCTGCTTGATCATGGGTTACTAGAATTGTTGTTATGCCAAGTGTTTTCTGTATTTCTCTAACAAATTCTCTAGCAGTTACCCTAATTCTAGCATCTAAGTTGCTAAATGGCTCATCGAGCAGTAGAACATCTGGTTGTTTAACTAATGCTCTAGCTACGGCTACTCTTTGCTGCTGACCGCCGGAAATTTGTGAAGGCTTTCTATTGAGTAGTTCACGGATACCTAAGGCCTCGGCAACCTCTTTTACGCGTTTATCTATTTCATTTTTTGGAAGTTTCTTTATTCGTAGAGGGAATGCTATGTTATCATAAACTGTCATGTGCGGGTATAGTGCCCAGTTTTGGAAAACCATGCCAATGTTCCTTTCTCCAGGTTCAACAAAAACTTTTTTCTCAGCGTCAACTACAACCTTATCTCCGATAATTACTCTCCCTTTAGTTGGTCTTTCAAGCCCTGCGATTATCCTTAGAAGGGTTGTCTTACCTGAACCTGAAGGGCCTAACGTTACAAAGAACTCACTAGACTCAATTTTTAAACTTATATTGTCTAAAGCTACTACGTTTGGCGGGAAAATCTTCGTAATATTCTCTAAAACTACTAAGACCAACAATTACACCTCTACTCTAGTCATGTATATAGTGGTGTGCTTTAGGATATAAAGTAGTTTGACTAATGTGATTTGCAATCCTACTTCTTTATAGCCCATGCCGTAAACCCTTTCACATAGTATCTATGTAGTAAGGCATAAACCATAACGGGAACTGTCATAACCATTACTGAGCCAGCGGATAATAAACCCCAGTCTATATGGTACTGTCCTTTAAGTAAAGGCAGTATTTGGGTTGCGACCATGCGTTTAGGATCATATATTAGCATTAACGCAAAGAAGAAATCGTTCCAAACCCATGCGAATTGAAGAACGGCCGCTGAGACTATTCCAGGTAAAGCTATAGGGAATACTATGCGCCAAAATATTTGCCTATAGGATGCTCCATCAACCAGCGCTGCTTCTTCAAGCTCCGTTGGTAGCATTGTAAAGTAGTTTCTTAGGAAGAACGTTATCCAAGGAATACCCCATGAAGAATGTACAAGTATTAGACCTAAGTACGTGTTTAACAGTTTCATGTTGTGGAGCATGAAGAAAATAGGTATTATCATCATTTGCTGGGGAACAGTCATTATGAACAGCATTGTTAAGAACAGGTAGTTCTTTATGGGGAAACTGAATCTTGCAAAGGCATATGCTGCTAAAGCAGCCAATATTAGCGGTATTATTGTGCTTGGAACAACTATTATGAAGGAGTTAATTAATCCTCTCCAAAGAGGATACGATGGGTGAAATAGTGCTTCAAAATACTTGGAAAATGTTGGGTGAAACTCTTCAAAAATCCACCATCCATGAACAATTTCCTTGAAAGGCCTTATAGAGGTCATAAATATTCCTACGAAAGGCATAATCCACAGTACACCTACAATCCATGCAATTACATTGGCAATTAGCCACTTTATAGGTCCACGTATCATAGCTTATCTCCCCTTCATAACGAGTTTCACCCATATTATAGCTACTGGCAGTATTATGAATGTTAGAATTGTAGCTATAGTCGCTGACATAGTGTAGTCTGTTACTCTTGCAAAATAGTCCCACATTAGGATAGATAGTACCATTGAAGCTCCTCCAGGACCGCCGCGTGTTGCAACGTAGACTATGTCGAATATTTTCAGATCCCATATTATTGTCATGGCTACAACAGCTACCGTTACGGGTTTTAGCAAAGGTATTATTATTTTGAAAAGTATTGTCCTGAACTTAGCCCCGTCGATTAGAGCGGCTTCTATAATCTCCTTAGGTATTGAAGCTAAACCTGCAGAATATGTTACAACACTAAACCCTGTCCATAACCATACTGAGCCTAAAATTAAAGCAAAAAGTGCTGTATCCGGGTACGTTGTCCATGTTTTAACAAACATTTTGAGACCAAGGGTGTTTAGGAGAAAATTCACTATACCAATATCTTTGTCGAAGGAGAACGCTATTAAGAGACCTCCAACAATCATAGGGACTACCATTCCTAAGAATATTAGGGATCTAATTATTGAAGCTCCTTTAACATTTTGTAGAAGTACAGCCAGTAATAATCCTAATATTGTTGTTATGGGAAGATGTATTGCAACCCATAGAGCATTATGTATTAAAGCACCCATAGGGAAAGTTCCTGTCTCAACACCCTTCCAATTTAGCAGCTCTCTACTTGAAAATGCTTTAAAGTAGTTTTCAAGACTTGGAGGCTTATCTGAAACTTCAGCTCCAACAACGATATCTATGTTGAAGCTTAAGAGAATTGTAGCTAGAATAGGATAAATAACCATTATAAATATTAGAAGTAGGGCGGGTAGTAAAAAAGAAAGTTTTTCTAAACGCATAGCCCCCATCTTTACTGTTTTACTCCGATGGGAAGTTTTCGTCTAAAGTTGTTAGTATTTCGTCTAACCTATCTGGTTCAACCCATAGTAGTTTCATTTGATCCCAGAATAGTGTTTGCCACTTACCTCCAACAGCATCGTCTAGGTCCGGTACTGGCTGCATTTCCTTAACGAACCTGTAAACTCCTTGCATTGGCGCCCAGTGGTCCTCAATACCTACCTTTAGCCATGTAGCGAACTTACCTGCTTTAGTACCTACATGTATTCTTTGGCCTTCAGTTGCTAGGAACTTTGCCAGCATTTTAGCTTCTTCAAGGTGCTTAGTGTATTTTGGTATGCAGATGTAGTCTGTGCCCATAACAACTCCTTTAGTACCAGGTATTGGGAATATTCCTAAGTCGTCGGGGTCTTCAACCATTCCTGTAATCCATGTACCCATGAAGTATAGCGCATAATCTCCTTTCCACCATAGTTCAACAGCTCTAGTCCATTCTATTGGTTCGCTAAAGTAACCTTCCTTCAATAGTGGTACTAGTTTTTCTTCGAAGATAGATTTTACTTCAGGATCCGTGAACTTTACTTCACCGTTAATTAGTTTGAGCTGTAGTTCAGGACCACCAAAAGCTATTATGAAGTGTTCTGCAACATCTCCAACAGGCCATCCGACACCATCACCAGTAACTATAGGTGGCCCGCCTAGAATGCCTTTCAACTCGCTAAGTAGTGATACGAATTCATCCCATGTTTCCGGAGGTTTGAGACCGTGCTGCTCAAAGAACGATTTCCTATACCAGAAACCTGGTTTAGCCCACGCTGTGAATGGTAAGCCATAAACTTTCCCATCAGCTTTAACAGGGTCAAATATTCCTGTAACATATTCGTTTTCATCTACAAGCCCTGTTAAGTCTATTAAGTGTCCTTTCTTACCCATTTCAGCAATCCACCAACCCCAAGGAGTTATTAAGACATCTCCGGGAGCCATACCTGCTTCGAACTGTGGTGGAGCTACTGAAGCTAGGTCTTCAGCTCTGTAAATCCTGTACTCAATCTTAATACCTGTTTGTTCCTCGAAAGCCTTTAAAACCTCCATGAAAGCTTCCATTTCACCGCCAGACCATGGACCTACAACAGTTAAAGTTACTGGTGGTCCTACAGGCGATGGAGATGGTGTGGTTACAGGTGTTGTCACGGTTACCGTAGTTGTTGTTGTTACTGTTTGGACAGCACCCATACCAGCAGCGTAGCCTATACCGATACCTACAATTAATGCAATTATAATAGCTATAACGAGTTTGGTTGTTTCAGCCAAGATTTATTCACCAGAAATTTATCACTGTTCGGTAGAAAGTTATTCTTGTAATCCTAATAAGCTTATCTGTACTCGAAACCATAGATAACAGCAAATGAACAGCTACCGGATATGTTGCCCATAATGCTTCCTCTGCTATGTAAATACTACCTCAATATATCTCGCTTCTACATCCTCTATTGAGGCTCCAATACCTCCTACAAGGATTTCTTCACCATCCTTTGTTTCGAGAGTAAAGTTTCTAATAAACTCATCAGCTCTCACTTTACTTACATATCCTTCAACCTCAAACGGTTCATTTAATTTAACCTTACGTCCTCTCACCTTAACTTTAGCATTAAATCCTAGCTTCATACCGTCGCTTATTAGCGCTATTGAAAGCCAGTGGTGAGTTAATTTATATGGTACATTAGGTGTAATGTTAAATTCTTTTATCCTTTTAGCAATCCGCCAATAACCATGATAGAATGTCTCATTTAATAGTAAGATCAGCTCCCATTCCCTGGTAAACAGGGTATATGTTTTACCGAACATTATCGCGTTAGAAGAGTCTACTTCGAGAGCATCTATAATACCCGTAGGTAGGACTCTAACATCAACGTTATTAAGGCTAATAAGTTTTTCAAGAAACCTTAAACCTGCAGGTTCAAATATTAATGTTACCGTAAAGACCGATGATTGGTTTCTTAAAAGTTTAGCATGTAGTGTATCTAGCAGTTTATTAAAATGTGTTTCTGAAATAGCTGTAAACCCATCCATAGCCATGTTTCTTATCATACCCTTAGCCCTTTCAATACTCATTTCAAAACTCCTAGACAACCATATGAGAGGTCTTTCATAACTTGTAGAACTATATAGCCTACTTAACTCTCCAATAATCTTCTCGTTTAACGTGAGTATGTTCTCAATATATCTTCTAACGTAGTAATTCAGGGCGATACTGGGGGGAATAGCCTTATATACTCTAGGCCTTCCAGGCTTAACTTCAATAAGCCCCTTAGTTGTTAGCGATTCCAAAACATCATATATTCTAGGCAAAGGTATACCGGCTTTTGAAGAAATTTTTGGAGCAGTAGATTCCCCCAAAGATAGTAACGCAAGATATGCTTTCCCTTCATAGCTCTTTAACCCTATAAACTCTAGAAACTCCAAAATCTCGTTATACTTACCATCCATGTTAGGCACCAAATATACACTTATAGGTAATAAATTAGATAGTTCTAAATAAACCTCCCTCATAAATTTTATCAAAACAATTCCCAAGATACCATTACCTACTTTAGGCTAAGCACGCTACTTCAATGCAGAATTCTATGTTCAAAACAGCTTACAGCGTTTTAAATCACCCTAGACACATACTTGTATATGGTAAGCAGGAAATCATAGTGGATTGCGTTGAAAATTGAGCATATAAGGCAGAAACTCAAGGAAATAGTTAATTCTCAGAGCACTTTGCAAAATCTCCTACTTTCCGAGAAAAGGAAAAGAAATCTAAATGCCAAGGATCTTGTTTTCGTAAGTACCTCCATTATTGCCAATTACTGGTGGTGCCCGGTAAAGGCGTATATTCTTAGTAAGCTTAACGAGCTGGATAATTTCAAACTATATTTATACGACATAGCAATGTACTCTTATGAACTAGGCTATATACGTAGCATACCTGGAAACGTCGAGAGAATCTTGAATATAGGCAATAATTTAACCTTAAAAGACATGGAGAAAATTCTTGAAAGAAGAACAAAGCTAAGCAAAGAGAAAATAATTTCGTGGTTTGAAAACAGTTGCAACATCACCATTATTGAAGATAAGTTAGCGATAATTCAATATGGAAACTTAAAACTAGGATATATTAATCCGCTACTGGCTCCATCTCTCAAAAAGTCTCTCGAGAATAAGATTAAAGAATTAAATGCTGTAGCTGTTGATTTTAACACTTTACCTTCAAAAGTTAGAGGTAAGATATTAGAGGTTATGATTAAGGAAAAATATCCTACAATAAGATGGTATTTTAAATGGAGGAAATACGTAGTTACAGCAGAACCCGACGGGCTAACTAAGGACTTTGTATACGAGTTTAAAACAACAAGGAACATGGAAACCCTCGGTGAAATTTTGAAAATAGCTGAAACTCAAGCAGACATTTACGGGTTTTTCTTCCGTAGAAGTAGGAAGAGAGTACAAGTCTATATTTTAGAAGCAAAGAAGCTCATTACAATGGATAGTAAAGTAGATGAAAACAATGCTAAAGAAACGTTAAAACGTTTCTTGGAAGTAGAGAGAACTAAGAAGCCTAAGAGTAAAGAGCTATGGAAGTGTAGAGTATGTGAAGTAAAACACATATGCTCCTCAATTACCGCTGAATAGCTTTCTTCCTTCATCTACAATAAACGTCGGGTTCCTCAAGGTATTAGTAGAAAACCGTTATCGGCAAACTTCTCTTAAAGAAAACAATATTTGCTTAATATCATTTATCGTCATACGTGATGAAGCTAGTATATGGTAGTATAACGTGTATCCTTCACGGACACTAATCCACATTTCAATTTTATATCTGAATATCCTGTAGTGTTTATCGGAGTATTCAAGAATAATGCCAACAACATGTGCATTGTTTATTTTGAACGAGAAAGATGTAATATTCCTTAGCTGCAACTCCCTCCTAATACTAAACCATAAAACATCGTACCCCTCAGTAGCAAAATTTACGTCGACAGAAGGTTCAACAGTATTTTCGAAATACACTATTCTACTTACATATAGGCCGCTAACATTAACTGGTAAGTATAATGTAAGATTTTCGGTTTTAATCTTTAAAAGAAGTTCCTCATAGCTTATCTCCTTATATTTTGGTACTGGTTTTTCTCTTTCCCAAACATGTTCGAATCCAAGAAACAAAGGGAACAATAGCACTAAGAAGAAGCAAATTGCTAAGAACACTAAATACTTGTCGCGTACTCTCATAAAGAGCTCACCTGCTATATTTCTCAAATAAACATTCTAAGCGGTATTAAATAAGGAATCATAGGATTCAAACTATTCTAGAACTGGAAATTGCTTTCAACCATAACACGTCTTCCTTTATGCACTAAAATAATTTACTGAGAAAGCAAACTATGATATATAAGGAGGGTAGAGGGAGGCAGGTTATTATATGGCTCACGTTTTAATTGTTCGTAGCGGCGAATATTGGTTCATAATAGTCATCATAGCATCGCTGGCGGTAGCTGCGGTTTTCGACGTATACATTTTGAGATCAATATCTGATATAAAGAGAAGATTATAGACACGTGTAGATGCTTAGTTATTAAGGATAAGATAATAATTAAGCATTATAAGGCAGCTTATGGTCTCCACACGCTCAGCTACTGTATGTTTCATTAACTATTTAGGTAAAACTGTTAAACTTAAGTCTGAGAGTACTTCACTATTTTAGGTATGACGTATTCGAATCCTATAGCCATTATATGTGCTCCGGCGGCATTTGTTGTTTTTCTTAGTTCCTTTATTAACTCAGCAGAAATCCTTATACTCTCTTCTAAAACAGCCTCTTTACCCCTTTGCCTTCTAGCTTCTACAAGTCTTTTTTGAATTTCTCGAGGAATTTTTATTCCTCCAGGACACTTTTCAATATACCACTTCATCATGCCTATAGACTTTATAGGACAGATACCCATTAGTACTGGGGTATTAAATTTCTTTATCTCTTTAAGGAAGTTTTTCGCTAGTTCTATGTCGAAAACGCATTGTGTCTGAATAAAGTCCACTCCAAGCCTTACTTTACGCTCTATTTTAAGCAACTCTAATTCTAAGGGCTCAGCATTAGGATTTCCAGCTATCCCTACATTAAACTTGACTTCGCCCTCAACCCTATTTCCCGTCAAATCAACTCCTTCATCAACCATTCTCCTTACCAGGTAAAGTAGTGTTGCAGAGTCTAAGTCAAAAACGGGTTTTGCCCAGGATCATCATCTAGTGTAACATAGTCACCCGTCATAACTAAGATGTTCTTAATACCTAGTGCTACAGCTGCTAGAAGATCTGATGTTAAAGCTAATCTATTACGGTCTCTACAAGTTAGTTGATACACCGTTTCTATACTCACGTCTCTCTGGATAACATATGATGGAATTAGTAGGTTCATATGAGTACAAGCTCCAGAATTATCAGTTATATTTATTGCCGCTACATAGCCTTTAATTTAAGCCTCTTATAGATAAGATACCAAGCACATTCTCTCTCGGGGTTTACTCCACATTTACCATTTCTCACACCTCCGCAAGAACCATTAAGTAAACCTTTTGCGCATTTAGTTATAGGGCAAACCTCTCCCGTTTCATAAAGTACGCATTCATCATGTGCTCTACAGAGTTCGCTAAACTCGCTCGGCTCTTTAGTACGTATCCCTATGAATAAAGTGTCACGTATTACGAGGAGCTTAGGCGAGCTTACCTCCAGAGCTGTAACCTCTTTAAGGTAGGGCCTCGGGGAAAGCGCTCTCTTAAGGTGGACTTCGAGCTTTCCAGCCTTATTATTTTAGGAGAAAAAGGAGCTAAGCTAAGCCGGCCCTCTTGAGGAGACTAGGTATTATCTCCTCAAAGCCGACGGCCATCATGTGTATCCCGGCGACGCCCGGCGTTTTCTTGATCTCCTTGCAGAGTTCACCGAATATCTCTAGGTTCTCCTCCCTGAAGGCCTCCTTGCCTCTCTCCCTAGCCTTCCTGAGCCTTTCCTGCATCTCTTCAGGTACCTTTATCCCGGGGACGAACTTCACCATCCACTCCATCATCTTGAGGCTCTTGAAAGGCGTGACACCAACGAGCACTGGGAGCTTAATGCCTATCGATCTAGCCTCGTCAAGGAACTTCTTCAGCACCTCGATGTCGTAGACACATTGGGTCTGGATGAATTCAGCCCCGACTTTCTGCTTCCTCAGCACCTTGTAGAGCTCCGGTTCGAGAGGTTCGGCATTAGGGTTGGCAGCTATTCCGACATGCAGCTTCGGCGGGTGGTCTATCTTGTTCCCGGCTATGTCCTCGCCCTTGTCGACGATCTTCCTAACCAGCCATACTAGCTGGGTGCTGTCAATGTCGTAGACGGGCTTAGCCTGCGGGTTATCGCCGACCGAGATAAAGTCGCCTGAGAGAGCTAGCACGTTCTTTATCCCGAGGAGGCCAGCGGCGAGCAAGTCTGAGGTTATCGCTAGCCTGTTCCTGTCCCTGACGGTTATCTGGTAAATGGTCTCGAGGCCTACCTCCTTCTCAATGTAGTAGCAAGTGGTCAGCGTGTTAAGATACGCGAATGCGGTCGGGTTGTCCGTGACGTTCACGGCCACCACATAGTCCTTAATCGTCCTGCAGACCTCTAGGACCTTGTCAACTCTGGTGGTTTTCACAGGCTCAACCTCGCCCGTAATGACAAACTCGCCGTCCTTGAGCTTCTTCATCAGCTCGCTATAGGTCTCCTTGGGAGGCCACCTTTCCCCTGGTATCCAGACTTCCCTCTCCTCGGCCTTGGCCTCCTTCCTCTCCTTCCACACCAGCTCTCTAGGGCCGCTAGCAAACCACTTCCTGTGGTCCTTTGGGGGCCTGAACTTGAGGAAGAGGTCTAACCTCCCCTGCTCCTTCAAGGCGTTAAATATCTTGACCCAAGCGCAGTCTTTGACCCAGCCTCCCACCTCGCACTTCCCGTTGGCGTACCCACCGCACGGCCCGTTGAGTAAGCCCTTGGCGCACTGAGTCAGCGGACACACCCCCCCGGTCTCGAAGAGGACGCAGTCGCCGCAAGCTCTACACCTCTCATAGAACCTCCCTATCCTCTCTATCTCGCCCATGAACAGCGTGTTGAGTGCTGGTACAACGAGCTTGCCAGTGAACTCAGCGACTGCCTGTACCCCATTGCCACAGGCCATGACCAAGATTGCTTGAGCAGCCTCGATCGCCTCCTTGAACTTCTTCAGGTCCCTCCTGAGGATCCTCTTGTCGCACGTCGTCTTAGGGACAGCAGTGCCTGTGACTTCCTTGCCTAGCCCCTTCAGCTTCTCCTTCATCTCCTTGACTTGATCCTCACCCCCAGTCTGACATAGGGTTGCGCACTCACCGCAGCCGATGATGAACACCTTGTTGAACTTTTCCAGCATGGATTTGATCTTGTCAAACGGTTTTTGCTCGGTAATTATCATTTCGATGTCACCCCGTTAAATTTAGCCTAGAAAGCAAAAATAACCTTAACTCCTATCTCAGGTCAGCTCGACCCTCTCTTAAAGCCCCTCTAAGCTCTCCTTTCGGCCAGTTCTATTCCCTACGATCCCTTGGGGTAAAGTTACGCTAATTTACTCAATACCTCCAACCTATTCGTATGAGACATAATGAGGCAAAGGAGAACTACCTCGAAGTGATCTAAAGGTTGACTAGGAATAGGGGAAAGGGCCAATATCTCCGATATAGCTGCGATATCCAACGTTAAGCTACCGTTGATAACCGAGATAGCCTAAAAGCTAGCTAACAACCTCCTCTCGAAGGGTGAAAAACTAGCTACTATTGAGCAAAGGTTGGAAATGGTGGTTAGAGCTTACGATCCATGCATATCTTGTGCTACACACTTAGTTAAACTTAGAATAGTTAGTTAAGAAGATTAAAAATATGGTTTTTATCCAGGATATTCCATTAACTTCTCTAAAGGTGTCATTTTAAGTGCTGGATGATCTACTTTCTTTAAATATTCTAGTAGCTCATCCATTGTTTTAGCAACGGTTTCATCAGCTATTTTATCATATAAATCCGGTACACCCTCCTCTTCTCCCCGCTTTATAATGCCCTCTTTAAGCTCTTCCTTAAGCGATTTAGGCATCCATACGACTCTCTTGATGCCGCCATCAGCTTTAAAGAACTTACGTGAAACTATGTACTTCTTACATATACCTACTGTTCCAGGGGCTTGCTTACCTCCACCTATCATTCCTGCGAGAGTACTGAATCTGAGGCCTATCGGGTTTTCTCCAGTATATTCTCTTGGAATTATTATGAAGCCGTTTGCTTCAAACGAAGCTACAAGAACACATTCGAAACACCCACAGCTAGTTACCGGGTATGTTAATGCGCTGTATAGGTGGTATCTCTTTGTTGCATGGTGTGAAGCTTCATAGACAAACTTGTTTACACCCTCCCATTCTCCTTTAACAGGGTCTAAGCACTTCCCCTTAGGTACTGGCTGATTTGGCCCCTCAGGTTGTAGTTCATGGCTAGCTTTAGCGTCTAGGTATGTTACTGCACCACATAAGCCTGGTCTTTCAGGTGTTATGATGCACACGTGGTTAGGTGCAAATGACTGACATAGTGTACACGAGTAGAATACGTCGACGCTTTCATCCGTTATAGCTGCTATTCTCCTATCTCTTTCAGCATAGAATTTCCTTGCTTCTTCACGGGCCTTAAGCACCTCGTCTCTATCCGTGATAAGCTTTACCTGAACCTTATCAACTATTGCTGAAAAGTCTTTCTTAATCATGGTGTATAAAATTACTCCAAAATGCCTTATCTTAAAGCCCTTCCTATATCCTTCCTTACTTATCCTAATCCAGCATATGTCCCTACTACCTATATGCCATGTGTCTTCACCGTAGTTTATGTATTCATGAATTCTTCTCTCAATTATTGGCTCATACTCTTTCTTCATTTTCCTTCCGGCAACGTAAACCACAATTCCTAATGGATGGGCTTTACCTTCCTCCATTTCATCTATTTCAGGGCCTATAACCTCTATTTTACCATCTTTTACTTCTTCAAGGGGCTTCATTACGGCAAGTTCGAAAGCTGGTGAACGTCCTCCACCAAACTCAACATACATGTCATGTTTTCTTATAGCTTTACCTTCAAATACAGGCCCGTATGCTATAGGTATTTCGAGTTTTAGAGGCTTAATTTTAATACCGCGGAGCTCACAGCCTTTCGAAACAGCTTCCTCGGGTTTAACAGGTATTAGGGCTTCAGGAATTTCTGGAACAGGCTGATCCGTTAAAACAGGGAGACCTATAGCTATAACTCCGGCGCCTGCTGCAACTGTTACGTCATCCAGAGGGCCGAGGGCTATAACGAATGCTGGAACTCTTTCCTTGATGTACTTCCTTATTTTCTCAATATCTCCTGGCTTCAATCCTCCAAATATTGTTGGTGCTCTTAAAGCCACGTTGGCAGCATGTACGGCTGAGGTTACAGTATCACCTAAGGGGATGAGGTTATATTCTGCTCCAATACTGACACCTGCTTTTTCCATTTGCTCTATTACTGGGCCTATGAGTAGTCCTAGCATCCCTGAGCTCTGAATTTCTTTACCTATTTTACCTGCAATTTCGCTGGTTGAAGCTTTTCCCAGTACGACAACTATTCCAGGTATTTTCCCGCTTGCTAGTGAAACGCCTAGCGCTCTTATTTGTGAATCGCTTAGAAAGCCAGTGTATGGAGGCTTATATGGTTTAGGTGTTCTAACGTATTTTATTGTTTCAATAATGTCTGCGAGAATTAGTGTAGCCAAACCCGCTTCTAAAGCGTTCTCTATGGTTAATTCTTTACCTAAATACATTTTGTCGAGAATAGGTTTTCTAAGAACTTTACTTTCAAGTTCATCAAGAACTTTAGGTACATCTCCAAGTTTCTCCAGTTTCTTCCCTGTAATAATATGGTAAGATGGTATATTGTATGCTGTATCGAGAACTTCAAGAGACGCATCTTTGCCTAGTTCTTTAATTGCTTCACTAGTTATTTGCCTGGTGAGTTCAAGAGCTTTTTTAAAACCACTTAAAGCAAGTTTAGCTATAATAGTTATTTTCTCCGACATAGGGTAGTAACCTCCATTCTCTTACACTCAGACTACGATTTAAGAAGCTAGGCATTTAAGTATTTCTTAAAATATTTTCAGTGCCCAACATTATAGAAGATTTAAGTAGTTGAGATTTTCCTTAAAAACACTCTTAGTTCTGAAGAGTCTCTAGGACCTACTATGACATTCCAACCCGTTAACTCCTCCAATTTCCCACTAATCTTAGCAGCTAACCCGGGTATTATTATTGTTCGATGTTTTACCTTTTCCTCAACCTTATACTCTTTCATTGCTTCAACTATTTTCTCAGCAGTAAACTTCCCACCAGCAAAAGACGAAGCAACAGATAGTCCGCCAGTATCTACTACTAGAAGGTATGATGGTATTTTAGAAGCTTCAATATCGGACTTAACTGTAAAGTATGTTAAAGCATAATTCGATGTAACCAAGCATGGAGAATACTCGTTTACGTTACCTATAGCGTATAAGCCTGGTTTCACTTTCGGATGTATTCTGGGATCTCTAAATATTCCCTGTCTAAGTACTAGTAGGGGCAATATTCTCCATGGTTTAGAACCGTTCAAAACTATAATACTAGCGTATCTTATCATAAATGATGTTGCTACAGTTATCTCCCAGAAATCAGCTAGGTCGTCGGTTTCATTTACGGATAAGCTTGGGAAAACTATAGTAGGATACCCATACTCTTTCTTCCCCCCTTCAATAGCTAAACGTCTCAGCAGCACCAGTTTCTCTAAGGTTTCTCTTAAATCCTTGAAACCTACGTCTAAAACTAAGTCTTTAATGCCCATGTTATCCGCTTTCTTAACAAGCCCTGCTAGAAGCTCTAAGTCCTCAGGCTCATATAGTCCTAAAGGACACTCGTATTCTATGGCTAATTTCGCCATAGAATCTAAGTTTTCCCTAGTAGCAGCGTATATTAGTGGCCTCTTAGATCCGCATATTTTAAGTGCTTTCTCAATGACTCTGGGATTAAAGCTACAGAGTATTATTGGGAGCGAAGTATTTTCTGAAGCTACCTTTACAGCGTAGGCGAAGCGTTCAGGGTCATTCGAACTTGCCTTTATCGCTATTAGGTCTGGTTTCAGAATTTCTTCTAATCTTTCAAATCTAGTATCCTCTATAGCAGCGATGCGTTTTTCTAATTCCTCTTTGCTAAGCATATCGCTAAGTGCAAAAGCTATTGCTGTTGGATTGTAGAACTTGTCTTCGTGCCTATGTAGTACTCTTTCTCCACCTATTTTAACGGCGTTTTCACCTACACCTATGGTTACAAGCTTTATTGGAGGAGCTAGTGCCTCGCTTAGTTTACGTTTCGCTTCTTCGCTTAAATACGGGCATGCAAATACATTAGCTTTACCTGAAGCAACTTTAAATGCGAACGCTAAACATGTTGGGAAACCGCATTCGCCACAGTTGGTTTTAGGTAGTAGCATGTATATTTGCATAGGTGTGAGCTTAACCACTTACATCACCTCCCTTAACCACTCATGAAGCTCTTTCACACTTATTCTCCTACCCTGGAAAATATTGTTAATTGCACGTTTAACAAGGCTAACAGCTATAGGGTGCATCATCATTAAAATGTCTGCTCCCGCAAGCATGTAAGTTATTCCAGTTACAGCTTCCCAAATAGGCCCCCTATATTCTCTAGGCCCTAGCGACGGGTCTTTAAGCCAAGCTTCTCTAGCACCCCAAGCGTTAGTTACTCCGACAAGTATGGGCATTTGAAGGTCCTTATCTCCTTGCAGACCCCCTAACCTTATTCTCTCAATAACTGTGAAGCTATATTCGTGACCGTAGCCTAGCGAAGCCGCTGTAGGATCCATAACTATTCTGTTTCGGGGAAGACCCATGCTTAAAAGTAACCTGTTGAGATGTTTTGCTAAATTAACATCTACAGGGGTGAAAGCTACTATGTTGTGCCCGTAAATAAGTGCTGCTGCAGCTATTTCCTTATAGACGTCTAGGGTGGCTGATGATAGCAAGCACCTCTCTCCTTCAGCAACCTTAGCGACTTCCTCGAAAACTTTAGGGTCTTTTTTAGGATTACCTGAACCTCCTATTATTAAAGGTACTTTAACTGCTTGCAAAACCTCTTCTACTGTTTTAGCAGCCTCTTTAGGACTCCTATCCAGTACATTGGGATCGGTACTTACTAGGTGTAAACTTACCATATCAGCTCCATACTTATTAACGCATAGTCTAGCCCATTCAGCAGGGTCCTCTAAAACCTCAACGAAGGGTTCTTTTAAAACTCTAGGTAACGGTATTTTACAGTCAAAAACGTCCATAGAAATTACTGGAGGATTGGGTATTTCACTTCTAGAACCAAATAAAGGCAGTTCGCTTTCCCCACCAACAACAACTACTTTGTCTCTACTTCCACCCTCAGACTTCGTAGCGCCTATTTTAACTTCAACTACTCTACCGGACCAGCGGCCCATAGGGAAACACCATTATGCGGTATTTAATATGTGGGAGAAAAGCTTATCGGCAATTTTCTCTACAGCCCTATATGCTGGAGAATCATCAGGGATTTCAGTAAAAGGTTTACCCTCCAAATCTAGTTTTTGAATATAGGGATCTTCAGGAATTAGCCCAAGTACTTCGAACCCGCGTTTTCTAAGCTCCTCCTCTACCCTGCTAGCGTTGTTGGGAGTTACTCTATTACATACAGCATATACTTTGCGAACCTTCGTTTCCAATTCTTGAATAAGTTTCCTAATTCTTTCAGCAGTCAATATGCCTCTCGATGTTGGGTCAGTTATTATAATTAATGCGTCAACATCTCTAGTTGTTCTTCTACTCAAATGTTCAAGACCAGCCTCGGTATCCATTACAACAAAGTCGTATTCTCCGGTTATTCTATCTAAAATCATTCTCAGCAAGTGATTCACGTAGCAGTAGCATCCTGGTCCTTCAGGTCTTCCCATAGCGAGCATGTCGAAAAACTCTCCTTCATACATAATGTTTCGGATAAGATATTCGAAATATTGATCTTTAGGAATACTTGATGGAATTTCCTCCTTTCTATTTAAGAGTTCCTCTCTTAGGTCCCCTACAGTTTTGCTAAGTTTTACTCCAAGTACTCTGTCTAAGTTTTGATTAGGGTCAGCATCTACTACTAAAATCCTTGCTTTCCCGTTTGTTTTCCTCACTAAATACATTACGAGTAGTGCTGTAAGCATTGTTTTACCTGTTCCACCTTTGCCTGAAATAGCTACTGTAAATGTCACCGCCTAACCCCCCTACTTCTAACCCATAGCTCTCTAATCATTAACTCCCCTAAGGATTTTACTCTATTCCATAATTCCTCAACTGAAGAGTCATAAATGCTTTTGTTTAAGCAGTAAGTGTAGGTTCTAAGAAACTCAAGAAACTCTCCAAGTACTTGATTTTTCAAGATCCTTAACTCCCCTCTATTTAAGTCAACTTCACTTATCATAGCATTTTCTATGGTAACTACTTCATTTAATATGTTCACTAGTTTAAGCATTTTTCCCTCATAAAATGCTTTCACCACATTTTCAGCGATAACGCACTTGCCCTCCTCTGCTAGAACCCTAAATTTACATTTACAACCCGCCATAACGTTTAACACCGTTAACTTAATAATTTCACAAGTATTTTAAATTTTTAACAGTATACACTCCTAAGGAAAGTGGTATCTTTGAAAATCCTAGTCCTTTCTCAAGGGCTTTTCGGAGATAGAACAGCTAAAACAATTGCTCAAAAAGGTCCTTCCACATGGGAAGTTAAGCTGGTTCACGTGCCTAAAGTAGATTTCGAGCAAGCATTAGATGAGCCGGAAACAGTACATGTTGAAGGATTAGAGGAATGCGATTTACTTTTATCACTTTGCGAAGACCCTTCATCAATGCTCCTACTTCCAACAATAGCTAAAAGAACTAAAGCATCATCCATAATAGTAGCTATTGACCGTCCAAGGTGGAGCCCTGGACTAGGCTTAGAGGGGCAGGTAAAGGAGGAGCTTAGAAGAGAAAACATTACATGTGTTTTCGCAAGACCTCTATGCTCGCTCGAACCTGTAGGGGACAGGTATATTGACGAATTCACGAAATATTTTGGCAAACCAGAAGTAGAAATAGAAGTAGATAAAGGCAAAGTAGTATCGGCTACTGTGAAAAGAAGCGCACCATGCGGCTCAACATACTATGTAGCAGAGAAAATAGTAGGTATTGAAACGAAAGAACTAATTGTTAAAGCAGGATTACTCCTACACTATTACCCATGCCTAGCATCTATGGAATACGACCCCATATTAGGGGACACCCCGCTACACATAGCAGGGCTTATATTGAAGAAAGCCGTATCTAAAGCTCTAAGAGAAGCTATTAGGAAACAAAAACTACTTAAAACATAACCTCTACAACTTAGGTTCACATGTTTACTCTTCTACACGGCTATTGAGTTTTTGAGATTCCGTGTAGCCTAAATTCTACTCACTAAGACCACTTCGGGACCAAGTATTTTAGGCTCATATTTTTTCAAATATCTTTCATAAATTTTCTTATCTACATATAAGCGTAGCTTGTTAAAGCCTAGATCCCCAGCTATCTTAAAGATAACGTTTATTGTTAAAGGCAAATATTCAATGCTTCTTAACCAAAGTAGTAAATTAGCTACATCCCTACGCGACCATATGTTCTCCACTATGTAAGCAGCTTGGAGCTTAGGAACGTATCCCTCATTACGTATCGCCCTAGTTTCTTCTATAGCATAACTCCATCTGCTTTTAAGCCATGCGGTAAACGACGATAGTATTCGCGGAGATACAAAAACCAGTTCCTTAACTGTACTGTATTTCTCAGGGAAAGCTGAAATCTCATAAGAATATGTTTTCTTAAACCCTATTCTTCTAATGTCAAATTCCAAATACACTATATTGTAAGCTACTTCCTCTATTCCGCATTTTCTGTAGAACTCTATGGCTTCACTAGTAGGCCATACCGCGATAGTATCGCAGTTATGCTTCTTAGCTATTTCAAAAGCTTTACCTATTAGGGCGCGGCCAATACCTTTACGCCTGTAATCCTTATGAACCTCAATTACATCAATAAACGCACACTTACCCAGAATGCTTCTTTCTTCACCTATGTAAAGCTCTAATTCGCCAACAATTTTACCATTCAGCTCTACAACAATAGGGTACTGGCCGTGAACAATAAGATAGTTTAAATGTATAGCACATGTTTCAACGCTCATCCACGGACCTCCATGGGCGAAACGCTCTTCGATGGTAAGATCTTCATATTTAGCCTCAACTTCTTTACCGTCAATACGCTTGACCCACTTGTCAACATCTGAGCAATGAACATCAACTATACCCTTAACGTCATCAAGAGAGGCCATCCTAATAGTAATCATGCGCATCACCTTACTTTGTTTAAGTAGCCTAATTACGTTATATCGAGAATACTATAAATAGTAAATTGATACTTAAGAAAGCTTAAGGTATACGAGAAAATATATGAGACCATATGAAGGGGAGTTTAAAGTAATACCAGTATTTTATGAATTTTTATGCTAATAGAGAGGTTTTATACATCATGGTTACAAATGTGAGAAAAGAAATCGAGAAGTTTGAATGGAAAGTTAGATATGTTCCCCACGAAATTATTGAGGACTATAATGCTTGTTATAAGGTTGTATACCATGATAAGGTGATTTATCCCCCTGCAGCAAACAAGCTTGGCATACCGCTGAACGAGATATGGCTATCTGAGAGGCTAAGAGAGTATGAAGATTATGTGCTCTTCCACGAGCTCCGCGAAATACAGTACAGATATCAGGGCTATAACGTTAGAGAGGCACATCTTAAGGCTAAGATAGATGAAGCACTGAGATTTTGCAGGGACTCCAAATGGATGGAATACTTCGAGAAGTTTCCAGACTCTAGTGTACCACTTGATTGCTTAAAAGAACTATGTGGTATAATAAAAAGCAATATAAGGAGTGCTGATACCCTTTACAA
>Ga0190363_1000775_pt1 | contig 19064 bp, 41 predicted proteins | sample 48721867_MG_FD_161272 | JGI IMG/M metagenome (GOLD analysis project Ga0190363, IMG submission 161272) | Hydrothermal vent microbial mat bacterial communities from Southern Trench, Guaymas Basin, Mexico - 4872-18-6-7_MG | ecosystem: Environmental > Aquatic > Marine > Hydrothermal vents >... | reverse complement strand
CTTCTGATTTTTCTCCAGAGTCTTCTGATTTGCTTGCTACTTCTCTGACCTTCAGGCAATTGAGATTCGAGCCAGTCTATTCTTTTCCACAAATATCTTATCTTATCGAGCAACCTGCGATACTTTATGAACTCAACATCGCTGATTTTTCCATCCCTGTGGAGAACAGTAATAACAGCCTGATAACGCAAACCAATATCAACACCAACAACATTTTCTTTTTCCTCGATAACAACCTCTTTTTTAATTGGAACTATAAAGTAATACCACCCATCTCTTTCGATAAGTTGGACAGCACCAATCTTATACTTTCCGTTGAGAGCATCTCTGAGCATCTTTCTCTGATGTTCCCCGCATTCTACAGGAATTGCATATCTCTTATCACCATTCAGCTTAACTTTAAAAAAGAATGGAAACTCTTTACCATGTTCAAAGATAGAAACAACACGGGGATAGTTCATTCTGACAGTGAATCTTTCAACTTTAGGAAGAGATGGTTCTCTATCAATCTTCTTATCAAGAAATTGTTTGTAAAGTTTAGCCCAAGAGTTATATACTTCCACAACAACATCTCTGATTTCCTGCACAGTTTGAGAAGATACATCAAAACTCTCTTTAATTTGCCTGTAAAACTTTTCATGCAGAATGTTTTTCAAATCCTTTGCAGTAATACTATCAACAAGTTTTTCATGCAATTTATTTTCAAGTATATAAGAAGAGTATATTCTTGCTATAGATTGACAGATATTGACGAAATCACGGATAGCGAGAAATTTATGCATGTTGATTTTCTTGGAAACCTTAAACATCAAACTCTTTGCAACCTGCATGGTAATATGTATGTAGAAATACCATATAAGTTTTCCGCAATTCCTCTCCACCCTTACGGATGGAGTCTCCTTGCGGAGGTGAACAGATGAAAGTAGTTACCAGAGATGTAACAACAAGGCTGAGCAAGAGCAAACATATCTTTCTTAGAGAGAACCCTCAACTTAAGAAATTATTTAAGAGATTGGAGAAACTGAAAATCAGAACAGTTGATGATATAAAAGATGAGAAAATCAGGAAAAGAATCAAGAAAATAATGATAGAGACAGAGGTTCTGTGGAGATTCAATTATGATGAAATACCTTATCTTACATTCAGCAATCATCAGCCATATCGAGGAGATTTTGAAAAGGCAATACCGAAAATATTAAGACAGTTAGAGAAGTTATAAATTCCAGTATGGGCTGGAAGGTGATTATACAGGAAGAAGAAGATGGAAGTGTGCGTTTTATATACAGCGGAAATGTGGATAGATACAAACTCATCGGTTTGCTCGAGGTTGAACTGGAGTTGCTCAAGAAACAGTTAAGAGATAATGTTGGGGTGAGTGCGAATAATGGCTAATACATATTTGTTCTGGGATGGAGAAAACCCTCCCGCTGGCTGGACAGTTGTATCTAACTCTGGCGGTCCATTTTATCATAGATTCATAAGAGGAAACTCCACCTATGGTGGGACGGGAGGCTCGGAAACACATACTCACACACTTAGTAACTTTTCGTGTACTGGTCCTTCAAGAACCACCAATAATATTATTCCAGCCGGTCAAAAATACTATGCAACGCATACACATACTCACAGTATAGGTACAATAACCTGTCAATCAGCATCTAATCTGCCACAATACAGAGAATTAATTGTTATTAGGTATACGGGAGAACCTTCAACGCTACCCGCCGGTATCATAGCAATTTTTGATGAAACTCCTCCCTCTGGCTGGACAAGATACTCAGAACAGGATGGTTACTATATAAGAGGCTCAGATTCGGCAGGAGCGACCGGCGGCTCAAATACGCACTCTCATATTGTTAGTGGTACAACAGGTGCATCAGATGCCAACAATCCTGGTCAAGGTGGACCTACAAATTTACCAAATTCTACTCACGACCACACCCTTAATGCCAAAAGCTCCTTTTCATCAAATGAACCTCCCTATATTACCGTGTACCTTGGTAAAAAAGACACAGACGGTCCTATACCTACCGGTTTAATTGCAATGTTTGATGGTACACCTTCATCAAACTGGGAGGTATTGTCTGATGAAGGTGGTCCTTTTTATCAGAAATTCCTGAAACCTGCTAATGACTTTGGAACAACCGGTGGAAGTGAAACACACACGCATACTGTATCAGGTAGTACTAGTTATGAAACTTCGTGGGATGGTTTTTCAACAGGTTTTATAGGACCGAGTCCGGTCACCGCCGCTATGAATCACCAACACAGGATAACCGCAGATTTAGATTCAGCAAGTCATTTACCTCCTTATATTGATGTTATATTCGCAAAATATACAGGTGCACCACCACCACCGCCGCCACCAAAGCATCCAACCACCCATCTCGATAAAGGACCTCACCCACGTTCAAGGATGACTTTTTATCCGAGATTGGGTTTGTGATAGAAACACTTAAATACCACATAGTATATACATAGTATTATGCCAGTCTTTAAAGTAAGAGGGAAAGAATTGATAATACGGGATGTAAAGCCTCATGGAAATGGGGCTGTTGTTTATGTGCCGAAAAGTTGGATTGGTGAAAAGGTTGGGTGTATTAGAGGTATAAAGGAGGAGAATGGAAATGGAATGGAAGGTAAAAATTGATGATATACAAGGGGCTAGATTGGAAAGGGCAAAGGTAGAGGCTTTGAGAAAGATAGCAGAAGAACTGGAAGAGATAGCCGCATTCTTTAAAATGTTGAAGGAGTGGGCAGAAAATGACTGAATTTAAAGAACTGTTAAGAACCTATGAAGATTTAGAAAGACAATTAAGAGCAATAAAGCAGAAGATAATTGCACAAACTATGGTTGGAAACAAGAGGGTATCAATAGATGCAGAAGGAATAACAATATCGGAACGTAGAGACCCACCAATATCTTCTCCAGTTATAACATTTACATTCGATGAAATAGAACTCATATTCAAATTTCTGAAAGAAAAAGGTGTGCTGGAGGGATAAGATGGCAATATGGGAGCAACCAGACCTGTTGAAGGATATTACAAGCAAACCCGGTATCCTTTTGCATGGAGAGAAGAAAAAGGCAGAAATAGCACTATGCATCGCTCATCAGGAAATCACAACAATGGAATGGGCAATAGCATTCAGAAATCTCCAGTTACCTTCATATCTTTTGTTCATGAACAGAGGGATGCCAATAGATGTAGCAAGGGAAAACATGGTTAGAAGTGCATTGAAGCATGACATCAAGTATATCTTCTTCCTTGACAGCGATATAGTGTTGCCACCAAACGCAGTCATGACCTTGAAAGCCATAATAGAACAGAAAAACCTACCAATAGTCTCTGCTCTTTACTGGGCAAGGAAAAGGGTAGACCGCCCGCAGCCGGCGGCATGGAAGATAATTCATAGAGAAGGAAACATAATAAAGGCAGCACCAGTTATTGTAGAGGAACATATTCCAAAAGGAAATATTATAGAGGTAGACTTCGTTGGCATGGGTGCTTGTCTCATAAAAAGAGAAATCTTTGATAAACTTGATAAGAAAAATCCAGATAAACCATTCTTCGAGTGGGGGCTTGGAAGAAAGAATCTTCCGCAGATTTCAGAGGATTTCATGTTCTGTTTGAGATGCATTGATGAGCTTGGTATCCATCCCTACGTTGCTACATCGGTAAGGGCACATCACATCTGTACAGCGAGGAGAAACAGAGATAATGGTATTTTGGAATTAGTAGAAATATAGGGGGTGAAAAAATTGGTAGATTTGTTTGAGGTATATATGAAAAACCTAAAAAAATATGAAGATGAAGGCAGGGAAGAGGCAAAAGGAAGCTATGATGAGCTATTTATTAAAGACTACGACCCTATCACATTAGACGTAATTCCAGTAGTAAATGAGGTGTACTTTGATGAAGATGAGATACATCTGGATATATCACTAACAAAGAAACTCGATGAGATAGCATCATTATCTTTTGATATTGATATACCGCTTTCTGTGCTTGTTGAAGCAGTTATCAATAAGATTCTCGAAAATGAAAACCTTAAAAAAAGTTGTTGAAGGCATTAAATCAAGAGGAGGGAGAGGGCTGATGGAAATAAAATTGAATGTATATTGTAGAGAAGATTTAGAGATGCAATGTTATGCTATACTGAAACAGTTGGAAGCTGGTAGAAGTCTCGAAGAAATTAAAGATTATATTGGAGGAAGAAACCAAGGGGAGGTGAAAAATGAAGATAGCAATTTATTCAACACAAATAATAAATACAAGACCAGACCTCGATAAATATGGGGGGTTAGAATTAGTTGTTGGTTTGCTGTGCAAATATATAGATGAATACACAAATCATACTCTCTATCTTTTTGCAACCGAAGATAGTTATACACCAAAGAAAGAAGATAGTTATCTGTTCTCCATAGGAAAGGCTGGAACAGTTCATCCATTGGAAGCATTCAAACAATACTGGAATGATGAAAGAAGCAGAAAAGCTCTGATGGAAGCGGATATTGTTTGTGACCACTCTTGGGGATACTATCCTTATGCTGTTGCTGATAAACTGAAAAATGTTATGCATGTTCACCACGGACCAGACCCCGGCTTCCGCCAGCCGCCATCAATGGATAAACCATGCCTCTGCACGGTTGGATTTCAGTTAGCAAGGAGATTTCAAGAGATAACCGGACTTGAATGGAGGACAATACACAATGGCATTGATATATCAAAATATCCTTATAAGAAGGACAAAGAAGATTATCTGCTATTCGTTGGCAGATTATACGAGTTCAAAGCACCTCATCGTTTCATAAAAATCTGTAACAAGATGAAACAGAAGGGAATACTTATAGGAGGCAGTTTTGGAGACAATCCTGAGTATCAGAGGATGGTAAAGGATATGTGCGATAAATCTCCATATGTTGAATTCCTTGGAGAAGTTCCGTTTGAGAAAAAAGTCGAACTGTTACAAAATGCAAAAGCCCTTATACAACCATCAGTTTACCGTTTACCTCTGGCTGATAAACCCGGTGAGTATGCATATTTCCCAGAACCATTCGGTCTTACGACCATAGAAGCAATGGCATGCGGCACACCTGTGGTTGTATCTCCCATTTATGGATGGACAGAAACATTAATCCATGGTCTGAATGGTTTTCATGCAAATTCAGAAGATGAGTTTATATACTACATTAAAAGGATAGACGAGATACATCCATGGGACTGTCGTAAGCTGGCGGAAGCATTCGATTATAAGAGAATGGGTGAAAATTATATACGATTATTCCAAGAAATCTTGGAGGGGAGAAAATGGTGATGAAGAAAGTGTTTAAGAACATTCTTAAAAATAGAGGTGTGGATAAAATGAACTGGAGAAAGATAATCTATTCTGCAATATTTCTTACATTTTTATTTCTTGCACCTGCTTTGCCCGGAGTCGCAATGTGGGTCTGGCTTAGTCCTGTTACATTCTGGCAAAAATTTGCCATATTTATAGTATCCGGTATGTTTTATATTTTGGTATTTGAAGCAATCCTTATAGTTTTTGATATTTATATCGAATGGGGATGGTAAAATGAAATGCCCGAAATGTGGCGGGATGATATTCCTCACTGGAAATGATAGAGTGGGTAAAATATGGTGGTGTCCAAGGTGTGGATGGAGGGAGACAGATGTCCACTGAATTTTATTGGGATAAAAACGAGAAGAAATTAATATTCACAAGATATGCTGGAGGGATAGAAGACGTAGATAAAGATAGAGACCTAAGATATGTTTTCAATAGTGTTGAAGATTTGGTAAAATTTTTGACCCAAGATGGAGAAACAATAATTTATTCCGAATATGGTATTCCATATACTGTAGAAAGTATGCGATGCGAAATCATGAGACGAGGCGTAATAGTTTTAGAGGGAGAGAAATGAGCAATCCAAGTTGGAAAAAGCTTGAACAGAAGGTGGCAAAAAAGCTTGGCGGCAGGCGTATTCCCTGCTCTGGCGTATCCAGAGATTTTAAAGGAGATGTCATAACAGATAGATTTCTTATTGAATGCAAATACGGGGAGCAGATACCGAAGAAAATAATTGATTGGTGGAATAAAATAGAAAAAGAAGCAAAAAAAGTGGGTAAAAGACCTGCATTAGTTCTGAAAAAGAAAAGCATGAGAGGGGAGTTAATCATACTCAAATTGGATGATGTAGAGGGATTGTTATGATGGTTGAACAAGTGGTGGTAAGCAAAATCAGTAAAGGCTGGGGGATATCCGTCAAAAGAGATGATGGTGTTTATATTGGAGCTATAGCCGTCCTGCCATCAAGAGAAGATGCTCTTTACTATGCGAGTAAAATTGCTGAAGCGTTGGATGTAGAGTTAAAGTTAAATACCACATAGTATATACATAGTATGGGTGGTAGAATGATAATATACTATGTAAAAACATCAACAACAGACGGGAAAGAATATTTGCTTGGATACGATGTCCATAATCCGTCTACAGGAGATGTTAAAATATTAGAAAGAGAAATGGGTAAATTAGGATGGCGTGAGGTGGTAGGATGGTAAAGAAGCAAAAAGAATTCAAAATGATAGATGTAGGACCATCAACTAAAGAAACTCAGGAGATACTTTACAGAATGTATGTAGAGCAATATAAATACAGAGGTGGAAAAACACTAAGGCAGTTAGTGGATGAAGCAAATGACCCAAGCAGATGGAGAGGGAGAGATTAATGAAATTAAGGAAAGAAGTCAAAAGAAAAGCAGAAGAAGAAGGATGGAAATGGAAAGACGGCAAATTAATTTGTCCAAACGGTCATAGCAATATAGAAGTGATGTCATTTGATAATATAGCATTCTATATTTATTGTAAGGAATGCGATAAAGCTATTGAAGACGAGACCATTCTAGAAAAATTATTTGGAGGTAGATAGATGAAATTGATAAAAGTAAGGTATTGGGGCACAACACCGTTTGGAGATATAAAGAAAGGAAAGCCCTTCTGGGTAAAAGAGAAAAATCCATACTTTGAATGGTACAAGAAAAGCAAACATTATAAGGTTTTGGAAGAAAGAGAAATAGGTGATTAAAATGTGTTGTGAGGATTTAGATAAGGAGAAACTGGAAAACTCTATGAGATATATCTGGATATTGAGAAAAAATGCGGAAGTAATCTGGTTGCATTGATAAACTGGATGCTCTTTGCAAAGGACTGGGCGGAACAGAATGATGCAAGAAAGGAATATGATGCATTTATAAAATGTATGGATGAAGAATTTGAAAGGAGGAAGTATGGTGATATTCAGGAAAAAATATAGACATGATAAGGAAAGGCTGGATGAAGCATGCGGTTTGAATGGTGCAGAGATTCTTGAAAAAATGCTAAAATTAAATATTGATACAGTGATGAAGGGACAGAAAGTTGGTGGAGTTCCCGGTAGTAAAGTTGTTGAAATGTACGAAAAAAACTTTACAAAGAGAGAACTGGCTTTTCTGTTGTTCTATGTTCAAAATACATACTACAAAATTGCTATAAAGCATAACATGATGGAGGAAGCACTCAACGAACTATTTGGTGGAGATGTTGAAGAAGATGAACCATCGTATATCATGTAGGTGAGGTAATGCAGAGTATATTTGCTACAACATCAGGTATTGGGGAAGGTCACGGCGGCGGCATAGTATCATATAATATAGCCCTTGCTCTCAGTGAAGCAACACATCTTAAACTCGTACTGTGTGATGGAGAAACAGATTTAGCACCATATAAAAATATAAATCCAGCAAAATACGGTCTGCAACCAAATCCATTTCTCTATGATTACATAGCGGCACAGTATGTTGAGCCGGTTGATATAGCACATTTCCGTGGAGACCCATTTGGTTTAACTGCTGAGAAGATAAAACTGATGAACCCAAAAGCGAAGATAATCGTTGATGTTCCTGCACATTCGATAGAGGAGTCAAAGAAGGAATTTGAGATATGGGGATACAGGTATCCTTTTCTGCATATGGTGGATGATACTCTGTGGGAATTTTATAGCAAGCATATTAGAATTGCCGATGTAATTGTTGCACCATCCACATACAGTGCTAACTATATGAAGACCTCAGAAAAGTTTACCAGAATCTTTTTACATGAGCCGAATATAAAAATAATTCCGCATGGCGTGAATTTACCAGAACATGTTACAGAATTTCCAGATAGATTCAGGGTGTGCCACCTTGGGGCGGCTGGCTTCGACAAGGGACAGATATATCTGCTGTTGGCTTGGAAAAAACTCAAACTTGAAGATGCATCTCTCGTGATAGCAGGTTATGGAACTGAAAACTGGGACGAGTTTATACGGAGAAATGAAATACAAAATGCTTTTGCATCCGGAAGAATCGAAAATGCACATAACATCTATGATATATGCAGCGTATATGTCCAGCCAAGTGTTTGTGAGGGTTTTGGTATCCCTGTTCTTGAAGCCATGTCACATGGAAGACCAGTTATCGTTACAGAAGGAACAGGGGCAAAGGATTTGGTTGAAGATGGGCAGAATGGATTCATTGTTCCAATAAGAGACCCGGATGCAATTGCTGAAAAGATACAGTATTTCTATGATAATCCAGATGAAATTAAAAGGATGGGTAAAAATGCGAGAAAAACAGCAGAAAAATATGATTGGTCTTATATAAGAGAGGAGTATAAGAAACTTTATGGAGGTGAGATGAATGGATAAAGATTGGAAAGATTTGGTTGGTAAGAGAGTTCTTATAACTAGAAGTTCTTGGAGAAGAAAAAAGTTAAAATAGACAAAATGTATATCAATGTAGGATGGATGTATACGAAATCCAGTTAGAGGGAAAAGTTCTTGAGATTGGCGGAGGGCAGAGACCCCTATTCCACCCCAACATAGATGCACAGAATCTGCCAACTGTTGATATTGTTCACGACCTTGAAAAATTCCCATATCCTTTCAGTGATGAGGAATTTGATGGCATACTTGGAATGTATATCATAGAACATATCTCATGGCGAAAGGTAAAGCAATTCATAAGAGAACTCTACAGACTCCTCAAACCCGGTGGAAAAGTAATTCTCTTAACTGCAAATCTTCTTGAACAATGCAGAAGAATAATGCACTATGGAGTAAACGAATCTACAGTTGAAATGCTATTCGGTTCTCAGGAGTTTGAACCAAGTCATCTCGGCTGTCACAAATGTGGGTTCTCGCCCGCCTACGCCGAGGATTTATTCAAAGAAGCAGGATTCAAAGTCAGAATTATTGCACCAATGCCAGATGTCTATTACAAGGACATTCCACTTTATCCTGCATGTAAGACTGATATGATTATAGAGGGTATGAAAATATGAAAATAAGGAAAGTTGATGATGCCATAAACGAAATCCTCAGAAGAGAAAAATGGTTTAGCAGGAAGATATTTGGTAGAGAACCACAATTTGTGACCATAAGGATACAGGATATAGCAAGGCATATGCATAGATTCTTCTGGAAATATAGAGACAAAATTTTGAAGAAAATACAGAGGTGGGCTGAGGAACATCCGTATCACTCTATCTGGGTAGATGAAGAAGGCATAAAGTGGAAAGTTGGCTATGGACAGCAAATGCACCCACGTTATGGCTATTTTTGTGGGGAAAATGATATGTTAGAATTGGAGAGGGCGGGAATATGAAACACCCATTCGATAGAGAATATTTTGAAAGCGATTGCCAGACAAGAGGATACGTCTATGAAGGTTACAGGGACTTTGCTTGTCATTACAAAACTGCTGAAGTTGTCTACGAGTATGCAAAGAAGCATAATTGTAAGAAGGTGTTGGAGGTCGGAGCCGGGAGAGGCTATGTTAGTCGTATCTTAAAATCAAAAGGATTAGATGTGACCTGCCTCGATATTTCTGAACATTGTTTTCATACTCGTGTTGTCCAAAATTTTATTCTGTGGGATATGACCAAGATTCCTTGGATGAGACCGAGCATCGAGATACCTCTAAAAGATAAAGAATTTGACCTCATTTTTTCTGTAGCAACCCTTGAGCATATTCCAGAAGATAAGATAGATACTGTTATCAAAGAGATGGCAAGGGTAAGCAAATGTGGAATACATGGAATAAGCACCACTTCACCACCCCACGACATAGATGACACCCACCAAACAATTAAACCGATAGAATGGTGGCAATCAAAGTTTGAAGAAAACTGTCCCGATGATTATGTCTACAGTCTCATGGATAAGGAGATGATGGAAGCTCCGCCTTATCCCATCCCGCCGCCGGACGGCTTGGTAAAACTGAATATCGGCTGCTTTATAAACATGTTCTACTACGGATGGATAAATATTGATATACTTGACCTGTCTGACTTTGCAAAAAGAAATTGTTATATATTCAGACAACTCGATGTACGAGAAGGATTACCATACGATGACAATTCCGTAGATTATATTTTTTCTTCCCATATGATAGAACATCTAACCGATGAAGAGGGTATGAAATTTTTGAAGGAATGTTACCGTGTATTGAAGCCCGGTGGCGTATTAAGATTGGCAACTCCTCATGCAAGACAACTCATGGCTGATTACATGTCTGGATACATCAGAGAATACAGGCACATAAGTAAGGGTGTAGAAGAAGCGGAAACAGATTTGGATGCCCTGTTGCACCTGTTATTCTCTGGTCATAAAACTGTCTATGATTACAAAAAGTTATGGATGGCATTGAAAAAAGCCGACTTTCAGAAGATATGCAGAACCACTCCTTTCGAGTCAATTAGTTCAGTGCTGGAAAATCAGACATTCGTTAGCCATCCAACCATTTCATTAGTGGTGGATGCCTATTCACAAAAATGAATAACTCTTTATAAACTCTTATTCACGTTTTAGAATAAGTAGCGGGGGGTGGATTCGAACCACCGTTCACCAGCTTATGAGGCTGGCAGGTTGACCTGACTACCCCACCCCGCTACCTCTCCTGCTCATAAGCAATCTCATCGCCTCCGCCTCCCTCTGCCTTACATTGTATCTCTTGTCTCGCAGTTCCGGGTTTTCTTCCTGTAATTTCTGCCTGACTCTTCTAATACTCTCGAATTTTATAAGTTTTCTCTTCCTGACCAGATTCTCCGGTATGAAGTATCCAGAGCCATACTGGTTTGATTTCAGTTTCTTTGCATATCCATACATAGCATTGACTTCGAGTATCAGCAGTTCATCATTCATTCGCAACTCTGGATGTCGCAGCAACAAAACCTTTACAGCATCCTTTATTTTCGCTATATCCTCTATCATGCTCCCTCTTTCCCCTCCTTCCCCTTCTTCTTGGCTTTCTCCAAGTATCCCAGCACAATACTTAACGCTCTGTCAATTTCTTTCTTCTTCTTTTCCGCATCTTTCTTTAGGTATTCTATGAACTTATCATTGCTCATTTTCATATAGTAAATCTGCTTCGGTCTGCCCCTTTTCTTTCCCTTCAATTTCTTAAAATCCACAAAACCCTTCTTATTGAGCGATGTTAAACCCATGCTAACCTCTGGCTGCCTTAATCCTGTTGCCCTTTCAATTTCTCTTGCCATACTCTCTCCATGTTTCAGCAAATGTATGAGGCACTTGCTTTCAAATTTATTAAATCCAAACAGTTTCAACGCTTCGTCTCTCTTCACCTTATCACCTCATAATTGTAATATTATTTATAATATTTAAAACTTATTTTTATTTCTCACCCCCAATAAGAAGAAAAATTTAAATATAGAAAAAATCATTTCCAGAATCATGTATGTAGATACAAATGTATTGCTGCAATTCATATCTTCTGTACTCGCTTTACTGGCAATCTTTCTTGGCAGCAAGTGGGCAAAGGCAAAGTCAGAAATTGCTGAGATGTCAAAACTCATGACAAAGTTCGCCGCCGCCCTCAAGGCTACCTCTGATGCTATCCAAGATGATAGAATAACACCAGAGGAGGAGAAAGCAATCGTTGAGGCATGGAAAGATGTCATAAAGGAAGCACAGAATATGTTCTGAAGAGAAAACTTAAAAAGGTATATTTATATGTGGATAACGATGAGACCAGAAAATAAATCTACATATTTCAAGATAGAGATAAGTAAAGAAGGAGATACTGCAAAAGGAACTATAGAAATAAAGATGCCAGAAAAACCTCCAGAAACCCCCCTCCCAGAAACAACGATTACACCGACAACAGTTGTAACAGAAATAGCAGAAACTAAAACAGAGGAAACTACTGAAACCAAACCAAAAACCACAAAAAAGAAGAGAAAAACAAAAATAACCGAAAAATAATTACATAATTGATGGACTATGTAAGTGGTGCTCTCACTGTCATATTGGGGTTGCAGGTACTCACTCTCACTACGCTGTTCAACCATCAGAGACGCATCAATCGTATAGAAGACGATATGTATGTAGACCCAAAGAATCCAACTTCCAACCCACTAACAAAGCAGGTAGCGGATTTCAGAAAAGATATATCGGACATCAAGGATAAGATAAGCTGTCTGGAAGGCAAAATAGAAACAGTTATAAATATGTTGAAAGATATGAAAGGGTGAAAGTATGGTAAGCCCACATTGTGAAAGAATACTCAGAAATTTCGAGGATTTAATTAATAGAAAAGAAATTTGCTGGGATTTTAGAGAGATTCGTGCTGTGGTAATGTGCAAAGCGTGGGAACTGATGGAAAAAGAACACATACCTTTCAGAGAGGCAATAAGGAGGGCGTGGGATTGGGCTAAAATTGAATGTGCCGAAGCAGGAGCATATATTTAATGGGGTGATATTATGGAAGAAGAGAGAATGGGTTGGAAAAGAACATTCCTCCTTGCGATTGGTGCGGCGGCAGGCGTTCTGGTAACAGCATATATAATACATCTGGTGAGGCGTTATGGCGGATAAACTTGAAGATATAGAAGAGGAAATAAAGGAGATAGAGGAAAGAATAAGAGAACTCAAAGAGAAAGGTGGAAAGGTAAAATTACCACCAACTGAACAGGGTACATCAATTCCAAAACCAAATGTAGACAAAGCGGTTAAGATATACAATGATGACAAGGAAATAGGAATGATTTGTCTATGGGAGGATGGAAAAGTTACATGCTGCATCGAGGGTAAAGATATGAAAGGTGGGTGCTACACGGTGAAGGATGGCGGAGAAAAATTCTTCTACATTGCTCAGGCATGGGTGGCAGGTCTATCTGATAAAGTCAAAATAAAACCTGTTCCAACTGAAGAAGAAGCGAAAAGTGAATTGGGAACAAAATGACCAATATCATCCGTAAGCCACCGGGACTTTATTTTCATGGTGCTCCTGCATCAAGAGTTGAATTGATAGATAAGGAAGGTTATATTAAACCAGCACCACCGGCAGCATTCAAGGGAACTAGAGATGAGATTGGTTTGGTATGGGTTACCGATGATATTTCTGTTGCTCTATATCATGCGAGAGGGTATGAGGGAAGGGGTGCAATTTATGTAGTTCGTGTTCCGTTTGAAATTGTGGCAATTGATAGATATGCAAAACTGACTAAAGAACAGGCTGAAATTTTAGATAGTGTTAATTTGAGGCGGAGTTATGACCCGATTGTTGAAGGAACAACCTTGAACTCTGCTATGTGGAAGATTATGCAGCATCCTGATGCTCCCCAGACTCTACGAGAGGTGCTTCCGCTCATTGGTTGTAATGCTGTTAGAGATGCTGGTGGCTATGGGATTATAGCCGATAAACTCGAAATAGTCAGGAAGATACCTGTTGATGAACATACAACCATTTTCGATATTGTGCGTGAGTGGTCAAGACAGTTAAAAGAAGAATGCGATGCCCTGTTAGGATAAAGAAAAACTTTATATCCCTATATCCCATTTTTAAATTGATGCACCCATATGCGAATTATCCACTTAGATTCAGGAGATTCTTCAACAATTTCATGATGTCAAAAACGGGAAACGATACGATAGATGGTATGAACTGGGCGAGGGATGTAAAACTATATAAAATTGAAGATGTAGTGGAAAAAGCGGGTTTACAGTTACCATCTTTTTCTATGGCTAAAGAGGTTTTTGAGAAGTACGGCTATGCTCCAGAGAGTAGCGAAGAGGAGGTAGAAAAGGCAGCAGATGAGGCATTCAGGCTTGGCTATGATACTGGCAGAACAGTTGCAGAAGAGGCAGCCAATCATCCAGATATAGAGACTCCTGAAGAGGCATACGCAAACTTTGAAGAGGCATATGTGACATCATCTGACTACACACAATTCGTATTACCTGAACTGCGGCGGCTGGCAAAATGCGGTGACCTCGGCTCCGGTTCATTTCCAGTATGCTCTGAAGAATCGCTAAGTAGATACCACATCCTTGTTAATAGGTTCTGGCAGGGAGTGTACGCAGGGATAAAAGACCACTTCAAAAAACTACCGGTTGTAAAAAGAAAACCATTCACAGGTAGACCGAAATGTCCCGTGTGTGGTTTACCAGCCTCAAAGTCCTATACGACCAAGGAAGGAGAAATTTTCATCTGTCCAAAAGGGCACAAATTCAAGGTTGAGGAGTGATAAAAATGGACGAAAAAACCAAAGAGGATATAGCAATAGCCATAGTCACAGGAATAATCGCATCAATAGTTACATTCTTTTCAAGAAGAGTGATAAGGAAGATACAGGAAAGAATTTAGACTTTTTCAGATTCATCAAGCGTTTGTATTGTAATATTATCTCCTTCAACTTTCACTTCACATCTCTTATATACGGGTTGGGGTTCTCCATCCACCTCCACAGTTTCATTTGTTCTGTAAACTATGAAAGGATATTCTTTTATGTCAAACATCTCATCATATTTTTTACCCTCTTTACTTTCAGCATCAACATATATTATCTCTCCTCTCTTTATTTCATCGTTAAAAGCCTCTTTCAGGAATTGACACGCAGAGCATAACTTATGACCAATTATGATGAACTTTCCTATCTCTTCCGGTCTTACCTGTACCTCTTCCTCACCTTTAAGTTTCTTCCACTCTTTGCTGCACAGTTTCATACCAACCGTGCCGCCGCCCTTCTCCTTCATGCATTTAATCATGAAATCCTTGTAACTCATCCCTTCGATTTCCTTCTTTTTCTTTTCCATCTCCTTTTTCTTCAACAGTTCTTCCCTTTTCTTCTTCAGTTCCTCGAGTTTCTTTTCAAGTTTATCCAACTCGTTCATCAAAATCTATTAATAACTCTCCGTTTATTATCTTTTTGAATGACTTATTACGAGGAACTCAGAAGACGAATTGCAAACTTGACTGGATTAACTGGTATAGAGGTAGACCATATTTTGAGGGCACTTGAAAAAGCAGGTGTAGACCCAGAGGCAATAGATTGGGAAACTCTCGGTCATGAAATAGCAGATAAATCAAATCGTTACGAAGCCGCATGGGATTGGTTAGCCGCTCATTATGGAATATCAAAACCAGTCGAAATCGGTCTTGAAAGAACAATTGAAAAATACAGGGAGATGCAGGAAGAGTACGAGAGAGAGTATGAAGAGATGGAAAAGTACCTCACGGAGGAAGGTATAAGAGAGGCGTTGAGGAAACTGTATTCTCCTGAAACTCCAGAGGAAGAAAAAGAGGAAATAAGGGAAGCCATCCTTTACAGAAGCAAAGATTATGAATGGATACCACTCGGATTGGTGTCAAAGATTGCCATAAGGGATGGTGAGGAGCAGGAATACGCAAAGAGATTTCTGTCAGAGTATGTGAAACCACCTGAAGAGAAGAAAATCACAGAAGAGGATGTGCTGAATGTTCTGTCTGAAGAGAAAGGAAAGACAATAATTGAAATTGCTGACGAATTGAAAGTTTCAACTGATAAAATCCTTCCAATACTTGAAGCGTTGGTAGAGGAGGATAAAGTCATTTATGACCCGGTAAAGCGGGCATACAGGAAGAAACCATATGTTGTTCCAACCGAAGAGGAAGAGGAGATAGAAAGGAGATTACTCGAATTGCTTGAAAAAAGAAGAAGAAAACTTGAAGCGGAAAAAGCAATCATTTACTATAGAATAGAAGAAGAATTTCCGCAGTTTTATGTTGAAAAATTAGAATTTGTTGATGATAAGATTAGAGTTAGGTTGAAAGTTAAGCCGGATTGGTGGGATTTCTATATCAAAAAAATACTGTATGCTGAAGCAAAGGATATAGATTCCCTCATCAGAGCAATCCGCCGACTCGATAGAGAATATTACAAACTTGCAGGGAAAGAAGAATATGAAATAAGAAAGAAGATACGAAGAACATTAATGAAAGGAATAGAAGTCAAGGGCGAAGAGGAAATGAAGGAAATCGTTGAAGAAGAGAAAGCCAGAGTGGAAACATGGGAAGAAATGTGTGAAGCATGTTTGAGATGGGGAACACAAACGAGGATAGAGTGTCCGTCATGTGCCGGCTCCGCCAGAATGAAACCAGAGGAAACCATGGTAATCGGTCATCTCAAGGAATGGGGTGAAGTTTATTGCTGCCCTGTATGTAAAAGATTATTCACTAAGGATTTGCACCTTCTCTGGTATCCTCCTCCTTCTCGGTAAGCATTATGATTTGCCTTACAACAGAAATCCTGAAAACATAACCTTTCATGCCTTTGTATTCTGCTGGGTAAGATTCGATAGGTAAACTTGTTCTTTTTTCGAGTTCCTTCTTGAAATACCATGCGTTTTTTCTGTTCATCTCTATGAAGATTTCATGCCCTTCCAGTAACAATTGCAGAATCTTTTTGTATGGATACCTCTGCCTAACATAGAGTTTTGGATACTCATCAGGTTCTACAACATAGAATGGCTTTTCCTTTTCCTTCTTTTTAGACATTTTGGACGAAGTTCTTAAATCCTGAAATTATATATATGTCTTTCGGGTGATGTGAAATGGCGAAATATACTGTAAGATATCCAAACGGTGTAGAAAGAGTGAAGTATACAACTGACCTCACAATTCCAGCAAAGAGAACCAAGGGAAGAGTCCAGCACCTGCCGGGAGCAAGATACTTCATTAAACCATCACTTGGCAAGGTAATCATCAGGAAATCTGGTGTAACAAGAACATCCAAGAGAGTTGCAGATATAAATGCCCAACTTGAGGCACAGGCAGAGAAGGACACCCACCCAGCAAGGGTGTGCGGCGGTAGACCATGGGACGAGTTCGTTGCCTGTCTCCGCAGAGAGATGAAGAAACTCATTAAGCCAACGACATAAAGCATACAATAGAGGGGGGTTCTCCCTCCTCACAGAAAAACTTATTAACTTTCTTTTTCATTCTTTAATATGCATGAGAGTTGGAAGTTAAGGAGGGAGTAGACAGTGGAAAAGATATATCTGGGAGAAGCTTGGAAATGTTTAAAGCCGATGCCAACGATACTCTTCTTTTATCGTAATATGGTAAATAGATTATATGAGGCAGCGATTCAGGAGGACTATGATGAAGTAAAATTTGTTGTAAAATTAATGAAAAATATGAAAAAAGCTATGGAAAGTTACACTGATAAAAAGATATGGGATTTTTATAAACCATACATAGAGGGACTTATTGAATCAATAGAAGACAGAATAAGAGAATGTCTTCCACATGATTGGCATAAGTTCCGTTCGTATATGAAGGACTATGCTGAACGTGACGCATTTGATGAATACTATCTTGAAGGGGTATTAGATGCATATTGTAAATGTAGGGCTACAATGCCAGGTCAAAAGGTCATAAAAGATTAGTCCTGCCTCACAGTATTTCTAATTGTCTCCAAAACTTTATTAACTTTCTTTTCATTCTTTTTAATATGCAATTTAAAGACCTTAAAAAAACCATTAGAGAGTTGGAAGACAAATTTTATCCTATATGGCACTGCATCGAAGAAAGGGATTACGAGAGATGGAAAGAACTTAAAGACAGGGTGAAAGAAATCAAAGAATTAATTACAAAAATAGACCCAGATAAAGCAAAAATTGTTGATTTACTCGATAAAAGCGTTGAACAGAGAAACTGGTGTGAGGCATACTATTGGGCAGCAAAAATTATGAGTATGACCTTGGGATACTGATTACAAAAACATCCCATTGAACTCCTTTAACTTAATAGCCTTTACAAAATCTTCTTTTTTTACATCTCTGTGATACACCTTTGCTATCGCTATTGCTATCCTTATTATGCTTGCTATCCATCTCCCTGTTTTACCTTCGTTTTTTGCTCTGAAATATTGCTCAAAAACATCCCTTGCTCCATCCATATCCGTCAATTTCGGTCTAAAATTTCTTGCCCAATCTACAAATGCCTTCAATATCTTAACATTCCTGTATTCATCATCGTAGAAATAAGTTTCAAGCAACTTCTGTGATACTCTTATGCTTTCATCCGGTGTAGGTTTCTTAAATGAGAACTCAAAATCAAATCTATCCCGCAGAGGTTGAGATAACTTGTCTATGTCATTCAACGCTCCGACAACTCTCACCTTCGCCTCAAAAACCTGTTCAAATTTTCCCTTAACAACCTTGTAGTATCCCTTTTCCATCGCTTCTCTTAATGCCTCTCTATCTTTCAAAAATTCCATCTCATCTATACACAGTATCTTTCCATTCGCTTTATGTAGCAGCCCAGCAGTCAGATTTCCTCGTGAAGCATCAGCCGTCAGCCCTACCCTTGTTGTGTTTGGGTCTGAATACTCCGCATCAAACTCATCAACCAGCCAGTCAATCAAAACAGATTTTCCTGTTCCCGGTTCTCCACCAAGCAGAATGTGTATCCTTCCTCTGCTGTTCCCAATATCATCACTCACCAGCATAAGAAGAACAGCCTTTTTCACAGTGTCATAACCCTCTAACCTTGGACAAATTAAAGAAGAAAAGTAGGAAAGAGCATCGTGTTTCTCTATCAATTGCTTTAGTAATTCCTCTATTTCTCGCTCTTCTTCCATCCTCACCACCTCCACATTTAAGCATTATAGTAATCCCTCTATTTTTATTCTTTTCCTGTATAACCTACCGCACTCTTCACATTTGTATACCATTACATTGCCTTCCTGCCAGAGAAACGATAC
>Ga0190363_1000774_pt1 | contig 19093 bp, 19 predicted proteins | sample 48721867_MG_FD_161272 | JGI IMG/M metagenome (GOLD analysis project Ga0190363, IMG submission 161272) | Hydrothermal vent microbial mat bacterial communities from Southern Trench, Guaymas Basin, Mexico - 4872-18-6-7_MG | ecosystem: Environmental > Aquatic > Marine > Hydrothermal vents >... | reverse complement strand
ACCTGGGGGACGGTCCTAAAAATGCTGGGATTTGTCCTCTTTGGCGGGCCCGAGGGGACTCGAACCCCTGACCTACGGCTCCGCAGGCCGTCGCTCTGTCCAAGCTGAGCCACGGGCCCAGCCCCGTTTCTGGAAAGGAGGCCGATTCCAGCCCCGTCAAAATTTGACAAATTTTGACAAAATTTGACGCGGTAGACGGGACTGACCGGCCCCAAGTAGCATCTCTTACCCCGGCCGTGATAAATAAATCTGTAGCTCCGCCCCCTGACCTCATAGACTCTCTCGTAGCCCAGCCCGCCGCAACGGGGACAAGCCACTAACTCCGGTGCCGACATCACTCTCCGAGCTAAAGTAGGCGCCTCATCTATTTAAAGCTTTGATTTTGGTTGTTTTGTCTTAACGACCTCAATTGTTGGTTAAATTATGGTGTGGTGGGCCTGGTCATCAAGGGTCATCGAGAGTGGGCTCCACCCTGAACCAGTTTCGGTTTTTCCGCTTTCTCTGGTTACCATCGCTGACCATGCCATTCTTCCCGCCTCTCTTCTCAAACGTGACTGCTCCAATTTTCATACGCATCGATTGCTATTCTCTCGCCTCTCTTCCTAGAGACATGCGAGGGTCATCAGAAGCCAACCCTATGTCTGTCTGATGGGGAACGTGGATCACGCTAGAACCATGCTTTACGGCACTAAGCTGGACGTCTACAAGGAAGCCAAATCATGCTTAAGGGAAGGAGGACCCAGAGGCTTCATCTTGTCAACGGGGTGTGAAATTCCCTTCAATGCACCGCTAGATAACATTAGAACTCTGTACGAGGTTGTATGCGAGGGATGACCTACTGATGAATAGGGAGGCGAATAAAAGAATAATGAGTGATGCTACACTCGGGTCCAAAGGTTTTGAAAGAAAGCCGGAAAGGTACCTTTCAGGTCTAAATGCCATCCCCCCATTTACTTTTATACGTTCAGACTGCTTACCGCATAATCGACCATGAGGTGGGATTACGTCCTGTATGGGCTGGCGGTGGTGTGCCTTGCTCTCGCTGGATGCGCGCAGGTGCACTGCCCCGCGGCTCCGATGAGCACGGCCATAATGGCCGTGATAGGGGTCGTGTTGGCGGTCGTGGGCTACGTGAAGAGGCCGAAGAAGTAGGCAGACCCCGGCTCCGCCTAAGGAGGAGGTGCCCCCCGAATCTCTTGCGAGGGTAAGGGGCTGGCAGGTGAGGGGTAAGGCCGGTCTCAGGACAGAGGGTCCAGTGTACGAGAAGACTAGGGAGATTGTCGAGAAGGTTCTGGGATCCCAAGTTGCTAGGGATGCTGAAGGGAGCTTTGGCCATCTCAAGCATCTCGGCTGTAACCTTCTCATCCGCCTCCAAACAAGATCACGGAACCCTTGTTCTCAGCAAGTTTTAGCGACCTCTAGTATCTCATCCTCTATAATCTTGCCACAGAACTGACATTTAATTGCCTCGGAATCGTCGTCTAACATCTTCACCATTCTCCCTTAAACTACATTAAGCTTTCAATTCTCTCTTTGAGATTCTCGTGTGCGCCTGCTGAAGCTGATGGCCAGCCACAGGTTCTTTCAATTCTCTTTGTGAGATTCTGCACGGCCTGTTGTAGGCCATCGCCTCCTCAAGGTTTATCCTCTTTCAATTCTCTTTGTGAGATTCTAGCAGAATCGACGAGTGGGGGTGGATGGAAGATTATAAGACTTTCAATTCTCTTTGTGAGATTCCCGAATCGGCACTGTTTGTTGCATCTAACTATCTCCACCCACCTTTCAATTCTCTTTGTGAGATTCTCTGGGAAGCGTGTTGATGACCTGCCTGATGGCGTTTATATCTTTCAATTCTCTTTGTGAGATTCTAAATGGCTGTATAATGGGTTTAGCTGGGTTGCTAAGGTCGCTTTCAATTCTCTTTGTGAGATTCGGGAATATAAGTTTAGAGACGTTAAGGTTCCTGAGAGTTTCACTTTCAATTCTCTTTGTGAGATTCGAAGCCCTTGAGACCCTGGGGTTCTCGTCCACCGCTGGTACTTTCAATTCTCTTTGTGAGATTCAAATGCTGTACTTGACGTTGGTGGCAAAATACACATAAAAACTTTCAATTCTCTTTGTGAGATTCGGGAGCTTGTCGAAGTGGGTGACAAGTACGTGAGGTACTTCGCTTTCAATTCTCTTTGTGAGATTCCTATGACCCCCCATCGGAGCATCCACCTTGCGTCTATCCCTTTCAATTCTCTTTGTGAGATTCAGACATTCTACTATGCACCAAAGGTGTATGACATAGCAGACTTTCAATTCTCTTTGTGAGATTCGGTGGCTTTATCACGCTAGGATAACTGCTGAGAAGGTTGTTCTTTCAATTCTCTTTGTGAGATTCGAAAGTCTTGGTAGCTACATTTGGGGAGCGTTTCTTAACTTTCAATTCTCTTTGTGAGATTCCCCCACATAGAACCCCAAGCCCACGTTATAGCCTAGCTATTCTTTCAATTCTCTTTGTGAGATTCATGATAGCCCTGATGTACCTAAACCTTGAAAAGCTACGAAACTTTCAATTCTCTTTGTGAGATTCCCGGGCAACCCGCCCACGTCAGTCGGTTCGGCACGCCGACACTTTCAATTCTCTTTGTGAGATTCTCAGGCTGAGACTGAAGAGGGCTGGCCTGAAGCTTCACTCTTTCAATTCTCTTTGTGAGATTCCAAGGCCTTTATCTCCCTGTCGGACAGGGCACGGCTGTAGATGCTTTCAATTCTCTTTGTGAGATTCGGTTATGGGAGGTATTCGCTATTAGGGTACGCTATGCCATAGCTTTCAATTCTCTTTGTGAGATTCTTTTGGCTTCGGGTAACTTCTCAAGACTTTTATAGCTCACTTTCAATTCTCTTTGTGAGATTCCCGCTTGTATTCGTCGTTATTGTGTTGTTCCTCATCCTTTCAATTCTCTTTGTGAGATTCTGGGCTACAGCGACAAACTCATCAACGGCTACATAGACACTTTCAATTCTCTTTGTGAGATTCCTTGAGAGTTCTCCTCGGTGTCCTAAGTGTGGTAGGGCTACTTTCAATTCTCTTTGTGAGATTCATTATCCAGGGTGGAGAGTAGTATTCGACTTGTATTCCGCTTTCAATTCTCTTTGTGAGATTCCACAGCGTTTACGTCAGGTTGCACACGAAGCCCCTCACTTTCAATTCTCTTTGTGAGATTCTCCCTCCTCAGAGGGCCATATCTGCTTCTCGCCGTAGAAGACTTTCAATTCTCTTTGTGAGATTCTACGGATTTCGCCCTCGACCACACGGTCAACCCACTCTCTTTCAATTCTCTTTGTGAGATTCGGCTGGGGGCTTAGCCCCCCCAAGCCCCTAAAGTAGCAGCTTTCAATTCTCTTTGTGAGATTCCAACATTCATGTATTTGTCATACCATCTCGCTATCCATAACTTTCAATTCTCTTTGTGAGATTCAACCGATTTACCCATATCGGTGTCTATACGGGCTGATAATCACTTTCAATTCTCTTTGTGAGATTCGATTGCGATTTGGGTCTACAACATGTTCGCAAACATCGTGACTTTCAATTCTCTTTGTGAGATTCCTTTATCCCAGAGACTCTCGAACCACTCCTGAACTGCGTCGACTTTCAATTCTCTTTGTGAGATTCAGACCCCTTTCCTGGGGTCTTTAGTTCGGTTTTGGCTGGAAAACCGTATAAATTTTTCGACTCGCTTCGTGAGTGCCTGATCGGACGGGGGGTATATAAATGCTCACGAAGCCTCATTTTATCTTGATGTTCTTCCTCGACAAGCTTGACTTAGACAGGAGGTTCAGGGTTTTAAGGGTGGAGCTGAGTCAGGTGGGCATCGAGGATGAGCTCAGGGGGTGGTCTTTCGAAAGCGGTCTCGTTAAGCCCTCCAGCAGCATGCTCCTCAGCGTCAGTGAGCTGGCTTCGAGGTACTGCCCGACTATGAGGGACCTTTACCTGCGTAGGGTTCTCAGGATAAAGCCCCCGCCGAACGTCAAGATGACCAGGGGGATAGCGTTCCACGAAGTCTGTAGAAGAGTCGTCCACGAGGTTAAGAAGATGCTTTTCGAAACACAGAGCGGAGTCCCAGGTTATGAGATAGTAAACAGGCTCCTCCCGGACGCAAACCGCATCGCGGACGAAGCCGTAACCGAGGCTGAGGGGAGGACGACAAAGCTAAGTCCCAAAGACCGTAGAACGCTCGTGGAGGAAACAGCCTCACTCTACAAGTTTCTCGTGATTCAGGCTGCAGCCAAGGTTGACCAGGCTCTATCCAAGTACACACACGCAACCTCGGACTCGATAATCAACGTGGCCATACCCCCAGTGATAGAGCGCAAAGTAGATGGAAGCCTGGTGGGCCTAAGCAGGGAACTCAGCGTAGACATATACACGCCTTACAACGCCGTAGCCGACCTGAAGACAGGAGAAGTGAGGAGCTTCCACCCCTATACCGTGACAGGGTACGCGTTAGCCCTGGAGGCTGAGGACAACATACCGGTAAACTACGGCATAATCACGTACGTCAAGGTCATCAAATCCGTTCCGAGATTTAAGATAAAGTGCTTTGTAATCGGAAACGAGCTCCGCAGGGAATTCCTGGAGCTCCGGGAGGAAGCCTACACAATACTGGAGGTCGGCAGGGACCCCGGTAGACCCTCCAGATGCCCGAGATACTGCCCTTACTACCCCGTCTGCGTGGAGGGAGAGGCTTGAGGCTCGTGGTGAATAAGCCCGGCCTGTTCGTCGGAGTCAAGAGCGGCATGATAGTTGTCAGGGAGGGTGGGAAGAAGATAGCCGAGGTAGCTCCATCGCAGATAACGAGGGTGGTGGTGACGACGAGGGGCGCCACACTTTCCACAGCCCTGCTGAGGCTGTTAGCCAGACACAGGATACCGTTGATAGTCTTGTCTGGAACAGGCTTCCCATCAGCAAAGATGCTGCCGGTCAGAGGGGGGGCTATAAAGCTGAAGAGAAGCCAATACGAGGCACAGAGGAGGGAGAAGGGGCTACACCTCGCCAAGAGGTTCGCCTGGGGTAAGGTAGTAAACCAGAAGGCAATAGTCTACCACGCTGGGAGGGCGAGGCTGAAGACGAAGAAGAGCTCCGCCAAAAGACTGTTGGAGGCAGCCGCAGCCATATCGGGGATAGCCGAGAAAATAAGACTTTATGAAGGTGAAGACCTGGAAGACTGTCGCATGGACATAATGAGGCTGGAGGCTGAGGCTGCAGAGATATACTGGAGCGTCTTCCAGGAGCTCCTACCCGAAGGTGTGGAGTTCCCGGGAAGGAAGAAACGCTTCGACAGACCCGGAGACCCCACGAACATCCTCCTCAACTACGGTTATGGGCTACTAGCCAGCGAGGTACTGATAGCCCTGGAATACGTGGGCTTCGAGCCCTACGTAGGCTTCCTCCACAAAGACTCGCCAAGGAGACCGGCTCTAGCCATGGACCTCATGGAGGAGTTCAGGCAGCCCATCGTGGACAGAGTCGTGTTGAGATTGCTAAGAACGACGGATGTAGACAGGATTTTAGAGAATGGTAGACTGACCAGGGATGGTAGGCTGGAGCTCGTCAGGGCATTCTACAGGAGGCTGGATGAAACGTACACATTCAAACGGAGGAGCCTGCCGCTCGGAGACCACATCCTGCTCCAAGCCAGGAGGATGGCACTTTACCTCTTAGACAGAGCTCCAGGATACGACCCATTCACCATGAGATGACACCCAAAATGCACACGCTAGTCATCTACGACATAGCAGAAGACGACGTGAGGATGAAAGTCAGTGATGTCTGTAAGCGGTTCGGCCTAACCAGAATACAGAAGAGCGCATTCATGGGGTGGCTCACGAGCTCGGCCAGGAAGGAGCTAACGGTAGCCCTCAGGAGGGTGTTTGACGACGCTACGGGGAACATACAGATATTCGTCATATGCAGAGCCGACCTATCGCTCAGGAAGGTCATAGGCAAGCCCTACGAAGAATACAGCAGAGAAGCCGGTGAGGTCCTTGTCTGAGGACCTCATACCCGTAACCTGGATAAAACAGTATCACTTCTGTCCCAGAATAGTGTACTTCATCAGCGTGCCGGGGGCAACGGAACGGACAACCGAGAGCATGCTCGAGGGCAGAGAGAAGCATAGAAGGGAGGATATGATGGAGAAAAAGCGTAAAACTTTGACCGGAGACAGGAAGACGAAAGTTGAGAGACGTTGGACAAAGCTTCACGTATCATCGGACAGGCTGGGCCTCGTGGGCACGGTGGACGAGGTTGTTGAGATAGACGGGGAGCTCGCCGTAGTCGAGATGAAACATTCAGAACCGCCGAAGAAGCCTCCAAAACACCACCTATACCAAGCAGTCGCCTACACCATGCTAGCGGAAGAAGCCCTCGCAAGGCCCGTCAGAAAGATAATCTTCGTGTACATGCCTTCAGGCAAGAAGTTCACGGTCGACGTAACCGACGCCATGAGGAAGCACGTCATGTGGACCGTGCGAAGGATAAGGAGAATAGAAAGCGAATCTTTCATCCCGCCATACAGACCAAGAAGAGCGTGTCAGGGATGCGGATGGGCTTGGATATGCAGAAAGGTCTAATAAGGAAGCTCAGGTTCTAGGGTTGGGGGCTGCGAGTTTGATAGATGCGCTCGTGATGACGTTAGGATTCGAGCCCGGCCCGCTCGTAAGCGCCATGGCCGCGAATGCCGCCGAAGGCTTTGAGCCGGGTGCTGAGATCGTGGTGTTCGCGCCTAGCTTCAAGGATGAGAGGGCCGAGAGGGCCTGGAGGGAGCTTCAAAACATCTTTAGCATGATGAAACTCAGAGACGTGAGCTTGCGCAGGCTCGTCATAGATCTGAGCGATTTTACGTCGGCCGTGTTGCAAGTGAAGAATGTATTTACCGGCCTGAGGGAGAGGCGCGTGAAGATTTCCCTGACCGGAGGCATGAGGGCTCTCATATTAGCGGTGTTCGTGGCCTACCTGACCACTAAGTGGGAGCAAGTCCCAGAGGTAGAGGTATTCTTGGAGGGCAGGGGGGAGGCCCTCAAGATACCACGCCTGGCGGCCGCTCTGGGGCCGAGGGTTAGCGAGCGCAAGCTGAAGGTTCTAGACTTCATGCGCCCCGGCAGTGCCTACAGGATAGGTGATTTGGCTGGCCTTCTCCCCCAGGAGAGAAGCACCATTTACAGGCACCTCAAGAGCTTGGCCGAGGCGGGCTTGGTCGAGCGCGTAGATGGGGCATTCAAGATTACGGATCTAGGGCTCATGCTGAGGAATGTGGGATAGTGTTGCAGAAAATTGCACTTCCCGTGTAATAAATTTCACATCCGTGTACCAAAAAGCTTATAACACTGCCAAACTAGACTATAGCTAGAGCTGGGGGGGAGTAGTAAGGTGGAGCTCCTGGACATCGCGAGGCAACTGCTGACCACTAGGGGCCGCGTGCTCGACCGCTGGATCCGCTACCTCGCTGCCTACAAGGTCATCGAGGGTAACCTCTCCCTCTTCGATAAGCTGGCCCGCTGCCGCGACCTGAGGGAGTTCCAGGACGCGCTCTACGAGGCAGCCCGCGTCAAGGACAGGGTGATGGCCAAGCTGAAGGAGGACCTGGCGAGGGGGGAGCTCCAGCTGAGCAGGCAGCCCGAGGACTTCGAGGTGGACGATAAGGACCTGAAAGAACTCGTGGAGCTGGCCACGGCCAGCGAGAAGGCACCCCGCGTGGTGGGCTCCCTCGTAGCCTCCTTCGCCTTGCTACACCCTGAGCCCAGGAGGGTGAGCAGGCCATGACGTATGTGCGCGTAACCGGCCGAGCCATCGTGAACCTCCACAGCGCGAACGCGGAGGGAGCCGTGGGCAACTACATGGCCCTCTCCAAGATGTACATCGTGCGCAGGACGGACAACTCCGCGAAGCCCTACGAGATAGCCGAGGACGTGGTCGTGTCGGGCAACATGCTGAAGCACTGGCACGCGGTCAAGACAGTAGAGCGGCTAGTGGAGACGGGCTACCAGGGCCTCTGTGATTTCTGCCGCCGTTTCGTGATGTTCAGGTCGCCAGACAAGGATGTGGAAACGGAAGAGGGTTTCATCAGACGGTGCGCGATCGAGGACCTGCACGGCTTTCTTCAGCCTGACCAACAGATACGTCGCGAGAGCATAGTGAAGTTCGCGTTCATGCTGCCTGTCGAGGACCTGAGGGCTGAGTACGCGGCCATCACGCACAACAGGGTTGTCCTAGCGCCGGAGGGCAAGATACAGGCCGAGGAGGCCATGATGATCTTCAAGCGCGAGTATGCAAGTGGCCTCTACGGCTTCGCCTGCACTATGGACCTGGCTTACGTGGGCGTGCCCCTAGCGAACCCGGTGGAGCCCGTCCTGAGCGTGGATGAGCGCAAGCTGAGGGCCAAGGCCGCTATGCTGGCTCTGGCGGACCTGCTCACCGGCCGCTTCGGTGCTGCCAGCTCGCGCGCCCTGCCCGTGATGCTGACCACGGAACTCATCTGCGCCGTGGCCAAGCAGCCCCTGCCCAACCTAGTCCATGGCTTCTTCAAGGACTACGCTGACGAGAGCGCCCGCACCCTCAAGGCCGCGTTGGACTCGGGCCTCGTGAGGGACCTGAGGGTCTTCGCCGTAGGTGATGTGCCCGCCAAGGCGCTCGCCGTCCTGCCTGAGGACGTGGTTACGGTCGTGGAGTCGCCTGTGGAGGCTGTGGTGAAGGCAACGGAGGTCGTGGAGGCATGGTTAAGCTGATGGTAGCCCGCCTCCGCCTTCCCATTTTTTCTGTTAAGCACCCAGAAGCCTTCCAAGTCAGGTCAAGCTTACCTGTGCCACAGCCTTCCTCCCTGGTGGGCCTATTGGCCTACTGCCTGGGCGTAGCGAAAGGCTGGGGCACGGCCGCGCTTGAGCGCGTGAGGGAGTGGGTGAGGGAGGGAAAGCTCCTGGCCGCTAGGGCCTCCCTAGCCAGGGATCAGCCTCCGCTAGTCGTCTCACCGGTCGTCCTTAGGCGCTTTAGAGTAGTGGACAAGGCCCACGAGGCCAAGGGCAGGGGGGAGGCCAAGCCCATAGAGAGGCTGGGCGACTCAATTCGCTCGGGGAATTTCCCCGGCGCTAAGCTGATGGTCGAGGTCGAGCTCACGGATGCCTTCTACCGGGAATACGTGATGGGCTACGAGCTTCTCTGCGCCTGGGCGCTGGACGAGGCCCTAGGCGTGGATCCCGGATGTCTCTACCTGGCCCAGAGGCTGGGCGATACCGAGTCGCTCTGTACGGTGTTAGAGGTAAAGGCCGAGGAGGCGGAGGTGGGCGAGGAGGAGGACGTGAGGACAAGCTTTCCCACACCCATGGAAAAGCTGACCGAGCCCGTCAGGGGCTCTTACACGGTGGCTAGAATGTGTGATGAGGGGCGGCAGCTGAGACCCTACGTGCTTCCCTGCGAGCTAGCGATGGAGAAGGTGGAGGGCGGCTTCATAACTCTGGTGAGGCCCTCAGAGGTGGAGGTGCACTACGAGGAGCCCGTCGGGGTAATCAGGAGCGAAAGCGGGCTGGCCCTCACGGCCTTCTGGCCCAGGACGGGCAGGGCCAGAAGGCGGAGGAGGGGGAGAGCATGACCGTGGAGCTCTACACGCCGGGCCACGGCCTCTACACGGACACCCTCATCCTCTATGGTCTGACCCTGCCCTTGTGCGAGGTGCTTGGGCAAGAGGAAGGCGAAATACAGGCCGAGCTAATCAGGGCCTGGAGCGTGGGCGGCTTCTACAGGCTTGAGGTGCGAGTAGCTGATCACGGTGAACTGGCGGATCTCATAGCCAGCTATGCGACCGACATGGAGGACCGGATGGTCGAGGAGCTCACGAGAGGTCCGCTCGGCTTCTTCACGGAGGGCGATGTAGGTGTTTTCACCCAGGCTCTCACAGACACGGGAGGCCTAGCCGATTACCTGCGGAGGTTGAGCGCGCCAGGGCATGCCGAGCGAGCTGGAGAAGGTCGCGAGGGCCGTGGGAGGTGGAAAACCGTGAAGCTCCCCCTCATGCCCATGGCCGGCAAATACTTGCATCGCGACCTCACGGAGGTGAGTAAATACCCGCAGGCACAGTATAAGGCCTGTGGATACTGTTGCGCTCTCGCGGCCCTGGGGCTCCTTGAGGCATCCTTCCCCATCCTGGGGCGCGGCAGGGAGTGGAACAGGGTGATCACTATCCTGGCCTTCGACGGCTTCACGGATGCTCGCTACTTCGACCTACTGGCGGCATACCACATTAAGGACTGGGAGGAGTTCTACCACAAGCTACTGAATGTGGGAGCAAGGAGGGGGGCCACGGGCGCGGCAGCTCAACTGCCCCTCAGGGTGCTAATGAAGCTCGTGGTAGCCCTCTTCTCGCCTGGCCTGGTGAGGGCCATGACCGTAGCCCAGGCCCGCTGGCGCGTGTTGGGCGCTAACCTCGCTGGCAGGCCGAAGGCCCCGCAGGTGAGAGGCTACCAGGAGTTGGAGATCACGGCCCTCGTCCACGGTCTGGATACGCTCTACGAGCGCGGCTTCATAGCCTTCTCGGAGCTCTTCCCCTTCGTCCGCGCCCTCATAGAGGCGGGTGAGGTAGATGCCCTCGAGTCCTTCTTGGATTTCGTGGCTAGTAGGAGCCTTGGGGATCTCTACCTCTTCGCCAGGGGAGCCTTCTCCACGCTGGAGCGGATGAGGATGGGGCGAGAGCCTGAGAAGAGGAAGCTGTGGAAAGAGGCTGTGCGGAGGATGCGTAAGTGCCAGGAGGCAGCCAACCTGCTCCTCACGGCCTGAGGCCCTGGAGGGCAATAGAGGATGACCCAGCCTGCTGAGTCCAAGCCGAACTACTGGGAGCAGGTGAAGGCCATAGTGGAGCGGAAGAAGCGTTCCCTCATGAAATACCGCTTCTTCGGGGAGGCCTGGGAGGCCCTCGCTGCTGGCCGGGAGCTCGTGCTCCTGGAGGCGCCGACTGGCTGTGGCAAGACGGAGGCCGTCTCCGTGCCCTTCATGGCCCAGCTGGCGGGGGGCGAGCCCGAGTGGGCCTCTCTCATCTACGTCCTGCCCACGCGCTCGCTGGCCGGTGCTATGAGGGATAGGCTATCCGAGGGCCTGGCCTGGCTAGGCGCCCGGGCGGCCACGGTAACTATTGATTACGGTGAGCTCATCTCGGCCAAGCCCTACCTAGAGGGCGACCTGGTTATCACAACCTACGACACCCTGCTCTACACCTTCTACGGCTTCAGGACCTTTGGCTACCACCTCCTCCTGCCCGTGGGGAAGGTAGCACTCTCCCTGGTCGTCATGGACGAGGTGCAACTGCTCCAGGACACCTCCTGGTTCTCGGCCAGCCTCCTCCCAGCGCACATCAAGTGCCTGCTGGACCTGGGTGCCCAGCTGGTGGTCATGACGGCTACCATGCCCCCGCCCCTACGGGAGGAGATCGAAAGGAGGTGCCGCGGGAAGCAGGTGGAGCTGGTGAGCACCGACGAGAGGCCCAGCAGGGGCACCATAAAGGCGCCTGAGATACGCAGGGGCTCTCTGCCCTCGGATGACAAGGATCTGGCGGAAGAGCTTGAGGACAAGAGGCTCCCGCTCCTAGTAGTCGTGAACAAGGTGGAGAAGGCCGTTCGCATCTACCAGGCTATGTTGAAGCTGAGACGCTCTGGTTTCCTTCCTGAGGAGACCAAAGTGCTCCTGCTGCACTCAAGGCTCAGGAAGGGCTTCAGGAGCACGGTCGAGGAGGAGCTCCACCGGTTGGATAAGGAGGGCTTTGAGGACTTGGTGCTCGTAGCCACGCAGGTGGTGGAGGCAGGCCTGGACTTCAACTTCGCCACCCTCCTGACCGAGATCTCGCCCGTGGACTCGCTCGTGCAACGCATCGGGAGGCTGGCCAGGAGAGAGGGAAGCCGAGGGGAAGCTCTCATCTTCCTTGACAAGGAGGCCTGTGAGGGCGTTTACCCGGAGGAAGTGGTCGAAGCCACGCTGGAGGCCATCGAGGGCCGGGAGAGCTTACTCGCTGAGGCGGCATCGAGCGTTAAGGCGGCCTCAGAGCTACTGGAGGATGTCTATAAGCAAGAGGTGGTGGATAAACTAGTGAAGAAGGCTGGCGTCGGAGAACTGATTAGCAAGGTCATGAGCTTCATCGTCGGGTTCAAGAGATCGCTTCCCTTCATGAGGCCTGGAGAGCAGATACGCAGGAATCTGCTCCGCCTGGGCCTGGAGGTGAAGTGCTGGCTAGCTCCAGATGAAGGCAAGTATGAAGCCCTCATGACCGGGGGAGAGGTGGAGGACTCAATGCTCAACTTCAGGTCCAACTTAGTCAGCCTCTCCGTGGCCCAGCGGCCGGGCGGGCGTATCAAAGTGCCATCAGCCCTCGTGCACAAGAAGAATGGAAAGAGCTTCTTGGCCAGGCTGAACATCACGGTAGGAAAGCGGGATGAAGAGGAGAGACGCGTATACCTCCAGGTCGAAAAGGTCGAAGCCCGACCGAATGAGATAGTCAAAGGAGCTGAGACAGCCATCTTCCTGCTCAACCCGGACTTCTACGAGCGCATCAGGGACATCGAGCTTGGGGTGGTGAGGCCCTGGTGAGGCCTCCTCGCGAGTGCATCATTTTGGCCCGGGAGCTAGGCCTCGCTGAGCCCCCATGCGAGAGGTGCGTGGCGGAGCGCTTCTTCTCCTACTGGCGCAGGAGGGAAGGCGAGCCCAGGGTGCCCGCTGGTTGCTGGGTGGCTCACACGGCTCTCACGGCCCTTGAGTGCACCAGGATGAGGGCTCGGCTGGAGAAGGCCGTGCGGAGGATGGGACTCACATGGGCTGATGTGGAGAAGCTAGCCGTGCTCCACGATGTCGGGAAGCTCTCGGAGGCTTACGGCTATGGCTTCAGGAGGCTGATGCATAACGTCCTCTCGGCCGTGGTGGCTTACCGTGCCTGCGAGAGAAACATAGCCATCGTGAGGGCCGTCTTTCTCCACCACGAGGCCTTCCACTGGAGGGACCTGTATAGACTGGGCGTTTACCAACATCTCTCAGACAGTCTATCAAGCGAGATGAAGCGGCTTGTGGGAAAGGGGTTCAGGTTACGTGATGGATATGTATTGGCCTTGGAGAACCTGGCGGACTTGCTTGATTACATGGAGATGGAGAGCGTACGCCCTGTTTTGGCCGCTATCGCTGAAGAAGGCTTTTACCAGATGGAGTCTAGTGAGCTGGAACGCAAGCTCGGTAGGTTCAGGCCGATGGAGATGACCCTCTACTGGATCCTATACTTCGCGGACAACAGGGCCGCAAGCGCTAGGGAGACCTCAAAGGCCTACTGGCTAGACGCGGTCAGGAGGCTACCTGAGGAGGCCAAAAGGCCGGCTGAGCTAGCGGACCGAATACTTGAGCTGAGGGGGCGCCTGGCGTACATCTCCCTTACGATCCTTCCCAATTTAAGAGGGGGTGAGGAAAGTTCTCGCCCCTCACCTTGCTCTGGCTGATAATAGGGCCGCATCTGCCCGAGGGGGGGTTAGATGTCCTACTGGGTCAGGTCGCTTAGAAGTCTCTCTGAGCTCTCGAGAGACCCGTCCAGACTAGCAGATGCTATACTTAAGAGCGCGAGACGCCCCGACATAACGCTCACTAGGATACCGGGGGTATAGGGGTTGCCTATAACTGTCATAAACCTGAAGTTCGAGGTGAAGGAACCAGTAGTTTTTGGGAGCTTTTCAGGCTTTTCCTCAAGAGGTCTCTTCTACGAGCTCGTTAAACGAGCTGATGAGAGCTATGCTGAGGATCTACACTCCTCTAAGAGGCTCGCCCCGTTTTCTACTTCTCCCATAATCCGTCTAAGCCCCGGAGGGCCTAAGATCGTCTATAGGGCTCTTCCTCAGGACTCCATGTGCATGGTCAGGTTTGTGGTATTCGACGAGGAGCTGACTAAGATGGTTTTGGACTCCCTCTTACGGGGAAACGAATCCTTAAGGCTTCTAGACGCAGAGATGAACGTCGTCGACGTTTCAGTCTCCCATGTGGAATACTCCGAGTTTCTTGAAAAGGCTTCTCCGGTCAAGAGAATGGTTGTTAAATTCATTACGCCCACGTTCTTCAGGTTCTCCCCATTGTTAGCCTCAACGATTTTCCCGTCCAGGAAACCTGCCGGAGGCGTCAGCAGATCCAGAATCGAAAAGGCAAGGAGATTCTACCCTGTTCCCGAGCCCATGTTGATGATAAGAAGCCTCGTCAGACTTTGGAGATCCTTCGCTAACAAACCTTTCAACTACTCTGACTACTTGTCGTGGATATCCTCCATGGGTGTGTCGTTGGCCGGCTATCCTAGAGGCATAAGGACGAGGAGACTGTATGAACACGTCACAACGAAGAAATTCGTCGTGGGCTTCGTCGGGAGCGTAAACTTCAGCGTACCAGAAGACCTGTACATCAAGAAGTGGGCTAGAATAACAGACGCTTTACTCAGGTTCGCAGAATACAGCAACGTCGGAGGTGGAAGAACAGCTGGCTTCGGAATGGTAAGATACCTTCCAAAAGAGTATTATACCTAAAAGAAGCTAGCTCTAACGTAGGCCACCAAACAAGATCCGTTACAAACCTCTTGATGACCCTCATCAGTCATCTGTAGCGCAAAGGCCATCAATCACCGATGTTCGCATGGGAGATCCATAGGGGGTTACATGAAACCTACATCCCCAAAATAGGGAGGCTTAGCGGGGTTGCGTGACCGAAGGTCACGAACCGTATGTTCCCACGATCCCTTTTCACACAATATTAACCCTCCTTCAGGGTAGCGGCCTCCTCACGACCACTCTTCCATCCCTCAGCTCGCAGACGACCTCCCAGCCCTCCTCGACTATGGTGGTTACTTCAACGCCAAGAGAACAAAAAAAGAGGGGGATTTTTGCGGGTGATATCCCATCCGTCTTCGGTTCGAGTTTAGGCTGCGGCGGAGCTCTACCTTCCTCAAGCTTACCTCACGATGTCTAGACATCAAGACATCTTTGCACAATACCCGCACTGCTGTGTCGCACGCCCGTATGTGTGTCTGTATCGCGAGCTCGCAACACAGCAGAGCAGGTGAAAGTTTATATAGGCCCCCCGCCGCCAGCCCAGCTTGGCCATGCCTGACCGGACGAAGTGGGCTGGAGGTGAGGGGCCGAGTTGGGTAGGGCAATAGACTGTATAAAAGGTTTTCCACGGCCGCTTTCGATCGGCGAGGTCTACGAGGTCTTAGGCAACAGTGGGGTCAACCCGCGCAGCCCGTACGACTGCGGCTTCGGATACTGCTCACTGTGCGATGGGTGGTGGCGGCTCGACGAGGTGCCTCGGACCCGCATGGGGTGGCCGCTATGCCCTGTGCACAGGGTGATGCTTAGACTGAGGACAAAGGCAGCTCGGCGGAGCTGGAAGCCCGTCCACGGCCCCAAGACGTACCCAGAGGTGTTCTTGGATGAGTAGCCGCGAGGTCCGCTGCAGGGTCACGAAGGATGGCTGGGTTTTCGAGGCAGGTGAATTTAGGGCGGAGAAGACTGTGGGACCTTTCATGCCTGACGAGGTGCCCGTGAAGGAGGTGGCCGAGAGGCTGGGTGTCTCGGTCGTGGATGTGGCGGTGGCGATGGCCCGCGCCAGGTTCCCCGGCCGGCCTGTGAAGGTCGAGTTCGACCCGTCGGACGCTGAGGCAATCAGATTGACGGACGTCGGGGCGAGGCATGTTGGCAGGAAGGTTAGGTTCAGGGCGTTCATCGCCGCTGAGGGGGCATGGTCGGCCGTCCCGAGGCACGTCAGGGTGGGCTGCGGCTGCGACGCCGCCCCCGTCTACGACCTGTCGAAGGCCGAGAACTACAGGCTTCTCAGAGACTACCTGCTCAGGCCCTACGAGACATACAAATGTCCGAGCTGCAAGAGGCGGGGCAGGCTCAAGCCCGTCGAAGGCGAGGGCGCCGAATGGATTGATTGTGTTAAGCTACGGGTCAGGCCAGTTGCCGAGGAAGCCGACCCGGAGAGGTTACACAAGACGCTGATGATCTACCTCGTCGGTCAGAGGGCTCCAGTCAAGAAGGAGGCCGAGCTGTGCGGATACGTCGAAGCCGGCCGTGGAGGAGTCTTGACGGCGGTGTGCTTCACAGCTGAGCCTGCTGAAGCCGAACCCGTCTTCACCGAGGAGGACTTCAAGGAGTTCAAGAAGTTCTCGAAGCTCTCCGAAGAAGAACTCACGAATCTGGTTGTGCCAGGATGCGCCGGCAGGCCTACAGCCAAGCTTGCCATACTCCTGACGCTCCACAGCCCACGGCGCCTAGTGTTTGAGGGTGAGGAGATGCGTGGCTGGCTGAACACACTGTTCCTCGGAGACACGACAACATACAAAAGCAGGTCTCTCAAGTGGCTTGCGAATCAGGGTTTCGGGCCGTACTGCACAGCCGAGCTGGCCTCTGAGGTCGGCCTGACAGTCGCCGTAGACCCAGAGCTCAACGAGCTCATGTGGGGCATCCTACCCCAGCAACACGGCCGCCTCGCCCTCATCGACGGCCTCCAGAACCTCGGGCCTACTCAGATGGCCGCTCTGAGAGAGGCCATGAGGATGGGCAGGGTCGTTGTGCGGAAGAAGGTGGCCGGAGAGGCGCTGACCGAGACGAGGATAATAGCCGCAGCGAACCCACCTAAACCCCTCGACGAATACAGGCTATGCGCAGAGGCCCTCGCCGAGACGCGGTGCTTCCTCAACCCCGTGGACATCGCCAGGTGGGACCTAATCGTCAGGTTCAAAGACGACGACGTCCCGGCTGAGGAGATAGCCCACCACAGACTCAGACAGCCGCCCATACCATTCGACATCCTTAAAAAGCACGTCCTGTGGGCCTGGAGCCTCACGCCTGACCAAGTAGTGTTCACAGAGGAGGCCGAAAAGGCTGTTGACAAAGCGTACGTCGAGTTCATGGAGTTCGCGTACAGCAAGCTACCGTTAATCCACCGCGGATACAAGGAAACCATCGCCCGCGTCGCAGCCGCCTACGCAGTTCTGAGACACAGCGTCGAGAAAACAGATCAGATACGTCGCTCTTACGACATAATAGACCAGTTAGACCAGTTGACCAGACTCCGGAGGGAAGGGGGTGGAGGTCTCCTCGTCGTAGTCAGGCCGGAGCACGTCGAGTGGGCCGTCGAGTACCTCTGGCACCTCTTAGAGCTTTGGGACTACGCAGGCTACGTGATCGAAGCCAGAAAGGAGGAGGAACTCACAGACGAGGAATATGAGAAACTGAAAGAGGAATTTGAGAGTGATGAGATTCTCAGAGACGTTTTTGAGGCGATAGTTGAAAAAAGTGGCATAACGTGCACTATGATTCAGAAGAAGGTTAACATTTCCCGTCAGACAGTTATAGACCGAGCTCACAAACTCAAGGCCATGGGCCTCGTCAGCGCCCGCGAGAGGAGCCGCGGCTATCGGCTGACGGCTAAGGGCGTGAAGTTCGCTAAGAAGCTGACTGGCGGGACCCCCACCTCCCTAAGAGAAAAGTCTGGTCAACTGGTCAAACTGGTCTACCCAAACCATGAATCAGATATATCTGATGGCAGAGTTATCGTGAAGCCCCTCCCCGAGCCGTACCACGGCCGTTGCGGCCTCTGCGGCGAGGAACAGTTGCTCGAGTTCTACGTTGAGATCGACGGGCTTGGCTGCCACGCCTGTCGTAGGTGCCGGGGCGAGGTCGCAGGGTCGGAGGTGGATGAATGACGTGGAAGCTGATTAAGCATCCAGACGGCCCTGTCATAGGCTGGAAGGACTGTTCGGCCCGCCAAGGCTCAGATACATCCGGCTATGTAAGCTGGCGACGGCTTGTAGAGGCGATGGATGAGGCGATAAGGGATATGAGCATGGCGGTGGCCACGGCCCCGGCCGAAGAGGTGGAGCTCTACGTCTTCGCGATACGGTTCCTCAAGAAGCTCCGCGAGCTGCTTAGAGAAAAAGAGTGTTAGATTCTGCGGCGGAGCTGGGCCAGATACTCAGCGTATTTTGCGTACTGCTCCTCAGCAAGCATCTCGACGTCTATGTAGTGCTCCGCGTCCACCCCCTGAGGCCTCTGGCCAGCTAAGTACTGCGTTACGTCTCTTGATATACCGAGCCTTCGCATCATGTTCATAGCGAACTTTCTGACGTATTTGGGTTGAAGTAGCTTACGTCTGCGGAAGAAAGTTTGAACCGACCACTTTCTGGGCAGGTCTCCGCTTTCAACCGTCTTCCTGATGAGCTTAAGCGTCTCAGGTGTTATGCATGCTATGAAGGCCTGCTTCGTCGCCTCTTCTATCCCGACCTCGTAGATGTAGAACTTGCCTGTTTTTGCTTTTCTGAGCCTCGTTTCGTCCCAAGTCTCGAAGACCTTGATTGCGTGCTCCGGCCTTATCGCCGCGTCGAGGACCAGGTTGTAGTATGCTCGATACTTGACCTTCTCTGCCTTGAGCTTTCTGAATGTTTCGACTATCAGCTCTTCCGGCGGCACGTACTTGTCCACGCCGACCTTTGTCCTCGGAATCGCCTCCTTGAGCTCCTCGTACACGTCCTTCGGAAGGCCGTAGTAGATGCGGTAGACTTTCAGCAGGTTCCTGAACGCCCTGTCCAAGTGGTGCTTCCCGCCGGTGCACCTGTTGAACATTTCAAGCACGTCTCTCGGACCTGTTACGGGCTTCGTCATGTACTTGTCGAGGAAGCGTAGACACTCTTTGATGTACCTCTCAGCCCTACCGTTCTCCCGCATGTAGCTTACGAAAGTCTCCCTGACCTCTCCGTTCCAGACAACTTCGCTACGCTGGAACGGCAACGGTATGTACTTTCCCATCAGTGCGCGTGCTACGTACACAGCCGCCAGCTCCGTAGCCCTCTCTATGACGCTCATGCTGAGCTCATTGATTGCTGATGGAGTTATTATTTGTCCCCCATTCGTCGCTGTTCTTGTTCCTTTGCTCCGCAGGCCGTCGCTCTGTCCAAGCTGAGCCACGGGCCCTTCAATATGCCTGCTTGTTTGGTCCGGGATAAACGTTTATAGCCGTTCGCAGGCCCTTCTCTTCTCGGCGCATGGCGAGGCTTCT
>Ga0190363_1000773_pt1 | contig 19118 bp, 17 predicted proteins | sample 48721867_MG_FD_161272 | JGI IMG/M metagenome (GOLD analysis project Ga0190363, IMG submission 161272) | Hydrothermal vent microbial mat bacterial communities from Southern Trench, Guaymas Basin, Mexico - 4872-18-6-7_MG | ecosystem: Environmental > Aquatic > Marine > Hydrothermal vents >... | reverse complement strand
AGTTAAGTATATTTCTTAGGTATACTTTAGCTTGCCTTGAAAACAGCGGGAATATCTCGAGGTGGTCTGCTAGCTGCTGGTAACTAAGCGATATGGGCACTACCTCAACTACGACCTCGTACTCGCTCCCTAGCCTGAGCCTGACTATAATAGAATTGACTGTTTCGAAATCCCTTCCAGGAACCTCAGCTTTTATCTCAGGCCTTATGCCGTGAAATACCTCAGCCAGCTTACCTACCCTATCACTTACGTATCTTTCAGCAAATTCCTTTAGGTTAGAGTCACCTCTCCTTATAGGCACTAGAACCGTGATCCACTTAGGTATTTCTTTTAGTAGTTCCTCACATGAATTGACGTAGATCTCGTGGCCATCAGGACAGTTAGGTGGTGGAAGAGCTATCTGCGTATAATCTCCAGCCGCATCCACTACCGCTACCATCGTCTCAGGCCATGAGGTATGAATAGAGTATATCAGGTTCTTAATGAAGGTCGTCTTGCCTGAGCCTGTTGTGCCTATGATCATCATGTGCTTGAAAACTTCCGCCCTAGGTAAGTACATAGGTATTCTGCCCTTAGCTACGCCGCTCGACCCAGTATGGAGGGATCCTAGAATCAGCCCTTGAGTTGGGAGACCGATTACTTTGGTCAGTACTTCTGCATCATTAGGTATGACTACAGGTGATTGAGGTTCTATGGGCATGCCGAGAGGCTCACTATCCTCAGTAAGCAGTGGTGCAGCCTCAAGTACCGCACTAGTTAAAAGCCCTTCAACATCAGGCTCAAGCGTTATTGCAGGCATTGAGCGCACTTCAGAAACTATGTCAGCCCTACTCACAGATACCACCTTAAGGCCTACGGCCTTAAGCGTCCTTATATCAACCGCTACTAAGTAGTCACCTACACTCAGTGATGTACCTATCCTGTAGTATGTTGCTGGATCAACTTCAATAACTACTGCGCCGAACTCTTGAGTGAGCTTTGATGGAGTCTTCCTACTCACTAAACCTATAATCTCGCCTAGCTCCCTAGCTTTCTCGAACGCTCGCCTCATGTTAATCTCGATGCTCTCAATGTGGTCTGTGCTACCCAATGCTAACACCTCCATATAGTACAGGTACCCCCTTTATCTTGAGTAGCATTTCAATAAGTGACGCCATGCCTGCTGTTAGTTCCTTAGAGACTGAGTCAGCTATCTCTAACTTATAGGGTAATGAAGTACCGTAATGTATAGTTGAGTGAGCTAGTGATGAGATTATGTCAGTAAGTTTGTTCTCCAGAGCGTCGACTACGTCTTTAAGCATCTCGACCCTGAATATAGTAAATATCTTGCTGTACTTGCTCGTGGGTACTGCTATGTAAGTTAGCGCTTTCTTAATGCCATGCTCCACTATGGTCAGGGGACCTATCATGAGCGGCTTACTCAGCTTTTCGTACCTTGTAGATATCATTGACTCAATGAGCGCTACGTCCCTGGTACTCGATAGGCCTACTTTCTTAGCTAAGTGTTTTGAGCCCCAAACTCTCTTAACTATGGATATTGGCAGGAGACCATCCTCAAGAACTTCGTACATAGCCTTGACTCTACTCTCGTTGAGCTTTTCTATCTCAATATTCCATATAGTCCCTTCCTTAGGGTGCGTTATAGGATAGTGTATTGGACCATCAACAAGCAGTAGCCCGCTCTTAGTGAGCGCTCTTGATGCTTCTTGTATTAGGTGGGTCTCAAGAGCTATTCTCACATCATGAGTTAAGGCGCCCTCTGGCAGGTCTGGATCATCTGAGTACCTTACACCGAGCATGATGTACTTATTCGTTATCAGGCTTAGCTCACGCATTATCGGGGCACCAATAAATGGTGGACCTTCAGTTGAACCTCTTATTAGGCTGGGGTAAGTCACCAGCTTCTTACCTACTATACAACCTGCAGCTAGCGCTACTTCACCACCACCTATATGTATTGTTGCTGATGCTACATCTAGCGCAAGTACCTCATATCTGGAATTAGGCTTCCCTAATTCTACTACCTCAACATCCTTTAAGTTTAGGTGAATGTCCTTTATGCTATAGTCGCAAGTAAGTGCATAGCCACTCCTCCTCAGCGCAGCAGATGCTAGCTCGTCCACTAACATACTTAGTACATTCTTTATCAACTAGCAACCCCTTACCTACAGTACCACTCTCCACATTACCCATTAATGGTTACTTGCGCTACATGGCTTTAATACTTTGACGTATTCAATGAGTCCGCACCTCAAAGAGCTTGGTAATACCTCATAGTCTTTATTTAACTCAATAGCGTACTTTTAGGTGCTGGATCAGGGCGATATGTATGAGTAAGTACAGAATACTGCTAGTTAATGACGACGGATTCGTAAGTAAGGGGTTACCACTCACCTTCAGAGCACTCCAGGAAGTAGGAGAAGTTACAGCTGTAGTACCTGAAGTGCCTAAGTCTGGAGGCGGCCATTCGCTAACGCTGCACAAACCCATTTTCGTCAGAGAGCTTCAGATCCATGGTATTAGTATCTACGTCATAAACGGAACTCCTGTTGATGCGGTACACGTGGCTAGAAGCATCCTAAAGCTTAATCCTGACCTCGTAGTCTCAGGAGTAAATATAGGTGAGAATACGTCCATGCAGAACATACTGTATTCGGGAACCGTAGAAGCCGCCATTGAGGCAGGATTATTTGGATATCCGTCACTCTCATTCTCAGCCGACGTAAGTAGCGACTCAGCTTTCGAGGACCCTAGGTATGCCGCACTAGTGAGAAGAGTAATAATTGCTGCATCCGCGTATATGCTAAAGTATGGCTGGTTTGAAAGCGTTGACTGCATCTCGATTAACATACCGTCTACGTACAACCCTAAGGGCGTTGTTATGGCTAGGGCTCAGAGGCTGAGATTTATTCAAAGCTATGAGAAGAGGGTGGATCCTCGAGGCAGGGAGTACTACTGGCTTGTAGGCAAGAGGACCACGGAGCCAGGCACTGACTCCTACTACCTTACTGAGGGGTACATTGTAGTAACTCCCCTACGCTCGGACTTAACACATCCAGGACTGAGCGGGTGCATTGAGCTTCCTGACAGGCTGCACGACTTCGTCAAGTACCTCAATGAGGTCCTCACTAATTACCGAAAGTAGGGAGTTTAATTAGGAGGTAGCGTGCCGGATGGTCCGTGAGAGATTGAAGGGCTTTTTAAAGGTGGAAAATATTGATGTTGCACTTGATAAGTTGCTTAGCAAGGTAAAAGTGAGAATAGATGTGCAGCATGTACGAATACGCGATGCTGTAGGTAGGGTAGCTGCTAAAGACGTTGTAGCACCTCATGACTACCCACCGTTCAATAGGGCTGCTGTAGACGGTTTTGCTGTTAGATCGTCGGATACTTTTGGCGCCTCGCCAAATAATCCAGCACCGCTTAGATACATCGGCACAATAGATACATCAGTAATTAAGAGCACCTGTGCTGTAGTAAATAAATTACCTGCCTTAAGAGAAGGTGAGGCATATTTAATATTTACTGGTGCGCCCTTGCCCAAGGGCGCCGACGCAGTAGTACCTCTGGAGAACACCATAGTTCGCAATAACACAATTCTCGTGCTGTCACAGGTACCGCCTCTTGCTAACGTATCGAGAAGAGGGGAAGACTTCAGGAAGGGTGACACAATCTTACGTAAGGGAACCAGGGTGATGCCTTGGCACGTAGCCGCCTTAGCTCAAGCGAATATATCGTACATTGACGTTTTTAGGCCCATACGTATAGCGATAGTAAATACGGGTGACGAGTTAATTGAGGTTGGAGATAACGGTCCCGGCATAATCAACTCTACTGGCCCTCTAATAGAGTCGTATGCAAAGCTTAATGGATGTGAAGTGCTGAGGCTCGGTATCGTTGAGGATGAAGTAAACAAAATTAAAGAGGCTATTGAGAGAGGCCTAAAAGTAGCGGATGTAGTAATCGTAACAGGAGGCTCTTCAGTAGGCGGTAGGGATGTGGTTCCTGAGGCCTTGTCCTCCATTGAGAACGCAGAGCTGGTATTTCATGGTGTGAACTTAAGGCCTGGGAGGACCGCAGGTGCATACGTAGTTAATGGCAAGCCCGTGCTAATGCTTTCAGGTCTACCCGTTGCCTGCTTTGTAGGTCTTGAGGTATTTCTCAAGCCATTGATTCACTATTTATTGGGTACGCAACCCTCGCCCAAGGTAACGGTTAAAGCTGTTTTAACAAGAAGGGTTGCTAATGTTGTTGGTTATAGGTCATTTTACAGAGTTAAAGTGTTTCGTGGCAGTGACGGAAGGCTTTATGCTGAGCCTCTAAGGCTCACGGGCTCAGGGATAATCTCGACACTAATCAGGGGTAACGCGATACTGGTTATTCCTGAAAATGTCGAGGGGTTTGAGGAAGGTACTGAGGTTGAGGTCGAGCTAATAGGTCCTATTGAGTAGCGTGCTGCTATAGAATGAATTCTCTACTTAATGATACACCTGAGAACCTAAGCTTACTAGCGCATGCGCTGCAGTACTTCCATGACTTCCTGTCAGTATCGAAAATGCTGTTACTGAAGAACATAACGCAGTGAGGATTGCTGCAGTGTCCTAGACCGAATACGTGCCCTAGCTCATGCATCACCTCCTTCCTTAATCGCTCAATAAATAATTGTTCTGGACTCATGCCGCTTTTAATCCATAGCTTTAGCCTGGAAGTAAACACAAGCGCTACTTTAAGTAAGGGGCTAGCTATACCAAATACGAAGTTTAGGCTGCCTGCATAACCGTCACCTTCAATCAATGCGAGCACCACTTCCTTCCCACCCCACTTACTGTAAACCCACTGAAGGAGGTCCTCAGCTCTGTACTGATTCCTCAAAACGTCAACAAATTCAATGGGCACTAAACCACCTTGAGAGAATCTCACTCCCACACTAAAAGCCGCCCTGACGAATTCAGCAATATCATTTAGCGCCTGATGATCTACGTTATTAAACCTAATTATGCGCAAACTTAAGGCCACTAAGCACCCCAAAACATTAGGTGTAATCAAGCTAATTACTTTCAATACGAGGGCCTAGTAAATATATTGAAGTCATCGTTAAGTTAAATTATAAGGTCAATTCTATAATATCGTAGCGGTGATAGAGTGCCGGACCACAGATTAGAGAAGTTCTTTAATCCATCCTCTGTAGCCGTTATTGGTGCTTCAGAGAAGCCGGGCACCATAGGCAGAGCGATAATGCAGAATCTGCTAACCCGCTTTAAAGGAACCATATACCCAGTCAACATAAAGTATGATAAGGTATTCGGTATTAAGTGCTACAAGTCCGTTCTGGAAATTGAGGGTAGCATTGACTTAGCTGTAGTAGCTGTACCAGCAAAGTACACGCCGAGTATTCTGAGGGACTGCGGAGAGAAGAAGATACAAGCTGCTATAGTGATTAGTGCTGGCTTCAAGGAGACAGGTGAAGCAGGTGCTAAGCTTGAGGAGGAGCTAGTTGCTGTAGCCCGCAAATATGGCGTCAGGGTGCTCGGCCCTAACTGCCTAGGGGTATATGACGCTCACACAGGACTAGACACGATATTTAATCCTGACGATAGGCAGGCAAAACCCGCTCCCGGCAACGTTGCTTTTATATCTCAGTCAGGAGCGCTAGGTGCTGCTGTACTCGACTGGCTCAGTGAGGCCGGGGTCGGCATGAGTAAGTTTGTGAGCTACGGTAACGCAGCCGACATTAAGGAGTGGGAGCTAATTGAGTATCTAGCAGATGATGAGAAGACTAAGGTAATAACAGCATATATTGAAGGAGTTGAGGAAGGAGTTAAGTTCCTTCAGTCTATAAGAAAGGCAGTTAGTAAGCGTAAGCCTGTAATAGTGCTTAAGGCTGGCAAGTCGAGCAAAGGGCTTAGAGCTGTTGCTTCACACACAGGCTCGTTAGCAGGAAGATACGAAGTCTATGAGTCAGCACTAAAGCAGTATGGAGCACTAGTTGTTAAGGAGCTAAATGAGCTTATTGTAGCTGCTAAAGCTCTCTCCTGGTTGCCAGTACCTAAGGGTGAGAGGATAGCTATAGTAACCAATGGTGGCGGAGCTGGTGTGCTGGCTACTGATGCAACAGAGCTGCTTGGGCTTACTTTAGCTGAGCTCAGGGAGGAAACAAAGATAAAGTTGAGGAGTAAGCTTCCGCAGGCTGCCTCAGTAGAAAACCCAGTGGATGTCCTCGGTGACGCGCCACCTGAACGCTATGAGGTAGCCATTGAAGAGGTGCTTAAAGATGAGAACGTTGATGCTGTTTTAGTGATTGGAATAATGCAGTCGCCTGCTTTCGACCCAGATGGGGTTCTTAAGGTACTTAAGGATTGCGTCAGTAGCTATAGTAAGCCTATCGTAGTTGCGGCTCCTGGCGGAGAGTATACTGTTGATAAGCTAAGAAAGATAGAGAAAGAAGTTAAGATACCCACGTTCAGAACTCCTGAGGAAGCTGTTAAGGCTCTATGGTATGTCGTGCGGTGGAGCAGAATCCTGAGGAGGCTAGGAGTAGGTGCTGATAAGAGCTGACTTCCACATCCACTCACTAGTTAGTGACGGCTCAATGCACCCTAAGGATATAGTGAAGCTTGCAAAGAAGAAGAATCTGAGAGCCATAGCTATTACTGACCATGACAGCTTCGGAGGTAGCATCATAGCTAATAGAGAGAAATGCCGTGATGTTGTGGTTCTATACGGCGCTGAAATCCGTACTGAGTACGGTGATGTAATAGTCTTGTGCACCAGCCCTATAAAGATCGTAAAGGAGTTAAATGAACTACTAAATCACGCTCGCCAAAATAATTGCCTACTTATTCCTGCGCATCCCTTCGACATCATTAGAGCTGGAATAGGGAGGCTGGCATACCTTAAGATCTGGGACGGCATCGAGTGCTGGAACGGGTCAAGCGATCCAGTAACTAATGCAATGGCGTGGGCCATGCTGCGTACAATACACAGGGTCGCTATCGCTAATTCTGACGCACACGTACCTGAGATGCTGGGCGTGCCCTACAATATTGTTGAAACTAACGACTTAACACCAGGTGACTTACTGGAGGCACTTAGGAAAGGACATGTAAATCCTGTGCCGGGATACATGCTAAGTGGACTCGTACATAAGTGGACGTGGTCTCTTAAAAGGCGCTTTAGGTCTTAACTTTCATAACTTCAGTCAATACTTCATTTATAGGTCGTGCTTTACACCCAGACCTACTAAGCTTAGCTAGTGCTTCCTCAGCTCTCTTTGGGGTCATTATTATTACGTACTCTCTCCTTAATCTATCAATTTCCGAAGCGAGAAGCTCCTGTTTAGCCCACTGACCGTAAACTAATCCTCTCCCAAGAAGCTTAAATAGCTCTCTTCTCAAGTTCGGAGTAATCCTACCTGGTGCTTCGAAGGCAAATGGAGTTCCAGGTAGTGGTAGAAATACGTGGGCGTGAATGCGAGCACCCATAGATGCCACCTTGACCATGTGGGCTATCGTTTTCTCAATATCTTCCTTGCTCTCTCCAGGCAGGCCGAATATGTAGTCTACATCAACACCGAAACCGTACTGCCTCAGTATTCTAACAGCATTTAAGACATCCTCTGCCGTGTGTGATCTGCCAATTAATTTGAGCACCCTTTCTGATCCTGACTGTGCACCTATTATTATTCTCTTGTTATCAACCCTACCCTTAATTAACTTAACTATTTCCTCAATAATGAAGTCGGGGCGGACCTCGCTGGGAAAAGTACCTAAGTAGATTCTGCCACCAACTTCTCTAACTTTCTGTAGTTCTTCAACCAGCTCGGACATAGCCTCAATATTGATGCTCCTACCATCGCTTCCGTATCCAAAGCTATTAGGGGATATGAAGCGTATATCCCTTAACCCCCTCTTTATTAGAGCCAGCGCATATTGAATCACGCTACTTACCTCTCTATGCCTAAATCTCGCACCGAACATGTAGCTTACCTGACAGTACTTACACGCATATGGGCACCCTCTGCTTATCTCTATAGGCCCAAATAGGCCGTACTTAAGAGAGAACGGGGGATACTCGCTCAAGTTTATAGGATACGGCCTGCTCTTTAGAACTACTTTCTGACCGTCCCAAAATGCTACACCCTGTACTTGTAGAGGGTCCTCACCCTCAATAATAGCTCTCAGAAAGCTAGTGAAAGTCCTCTCAGACTCGCCTAAAAAAGCTATATCAAATCCAAGAGATAACAGGGTGCCGTAGGGATCGCCGCTTGCATGTGGACCACCTAAAAGTGTTAGAGCTCCCACTCTCTTAGCTCTGGTCAGTACCTCCCTGATGAGATGCAGAAATAATGGTAGCTGCGTAGACATCAGAGAGATAGCAACTATTATCAGATCATACTTAATTCTTAACTCGCTAACGATGTTGTTGGGAAGATCCCTTAAGTCACTAACAATAATTCGAAACCTCTCATCAAGTCCTTCCTTCTCTATTGCACCCAGTAGGGCATTTACGCTGTACTTATTCCACTTCGTGTACCCGAATATTAAGACTGCTTTCCTCGTATTAACCACCATGATGAGAGTTGTCACCAAAGCCCGCCGTTCACATCATTGCCTAGCTCAGCTACGACCGCACCGTTCATCCACTCAATTATTAGTTAACCGTAAAATAAAACCTATCAGTCGCGACACGCACTCCGCACTCAAACCGCAATTCTACATTTCGCACAACTATTACTATTAAAGGTTATAGCCTTAGGAGCTCTAAGCTTTAGAGGAGGTGGGCAGCAGGTAAATGTGCTTAGGTATACCAATGAGAATAGTGCGTATATGGAGCGAGGGCGAGCTGAAATTGGCCGAAGCTGAAGCAGGCGGTGTTAAGACAGAGATAGATGTAAGTTTATTAGAGGATGTTAAGGTAGGTGACTACGTAATAGTTCACGCGGGTATAGCCATTAGCAAGCTTGATGAATCTGAGGCAAGGGAACTTATTAAGCTGTTTAATGAAATTGCTAGTGAGTTGAGCTAAAGTAATCACGCTTTTAAGTAATAATTTACCCACATACCTTAAAGATCGCTTGCTGAGAGGTTCAGCGAAATGTCTTCATCGCTTGAGCCAGTGGAAAACTTCAGCCTCCCCAGCAAGATACTGGAAGTCTTAAAGAGCAGGGGCATAAGATACTTTACACCCCCGCAGGCCGAGGCTCTGAGGCGGGGAGTTCTTAAGTTCAGGAACATGCTGGTGACAGCCCCTACAGCAAGTGGCAAGACGTTAATTGCTGAGCTAGCACTAGCTAATGCTTTCTTAAGCGGCATGAAGGCAATTTACGCAACACCGCTCAAGACCCTAGCTAGCGAGAAGTACGAGGAATTTAGCTTATGGCGTGATATAGGTGTTAAGGTAGGTATATCAACAGGGGACTTCGATGAGCCAGGCGAGTGGCTGGGTAGATACGATGTCATAGTTGCTACTTACGAGAGGCTTGACTCTATATTCAGGCTCAAGCCGTCGTGGCTTAAGGAGGTCGGTGTTGTAATTATAGATGAGTTTCACACAATAGGTGACCCCGATCGTGGGCCGATAGTGGAGCTCTTAGCTGTTAGAACACTGAGAGAGAAGAAGCAACTTATAGGTCTGAGCGCAACCATCGGTAATCCGGAGGAGCTTGCTGAGTGGCTTAATGCTGAGCTAGTAATCAGCGACTGGAGACCTGTCAAGTTGATTGAGGGTTACTACATCAGTAAAAAGAAAAAGATAGTGTTTGAGGACGGTAGAGAGGAAAGAGTTTCAGGAGGTCTGCTTGAGCACATAGCCACTAATGCGCTGAGGGAGAACTACCAAGTACTTATTTTTAAGCAATCGCGGAGTAGAGCCGAAGACGCTGCTAGAAAATTAGCGAGATTAATGCCTGAGTCCTTAGGGTACTACGAATTAGTAGAGAAACTTAAGGAGCGCGGTGCCCCGCACTCAGAGGTAACTACGCTTGCTCCATTACTTAGGAGAGGAATCTCATTCCATCACGCAGGACTCTCCTACGCTAGCCGCAGAACTATAGAGGAAGGATTTAGAGCTGGCTTTCTGAGGCTAGTTGTTGCGACACCCACGCTTGCTGCTGGAATAAACATGCCCGCCAGGAGGGTTGTTGTATATACCAGGAGGTATGAGTCCGGGTATATGAAGCCCATATCAATTGCTGAGTATAAGCAAATGGCTGGCAGGGCTGGAAGACCGCAGTACGACCCTTATGGTGAAGCAATAGTAGCTGACGCGAGAAGTGATGAAGAGGGCTGGAGGTACGTTAAGGGTGTGCCAGAGGACGTTAAGTCAGCATTAGTTAGTGCGCGGGCAATGAGAATTCACGTCCTCTCGCTAGTAGCATCTGGCTACGTAAGTAACTTGAGGGAGCTTATGGAATTAATGGAAACTACTCTAGCATTTAAGCAGCTGTCCTCAGCACTTAGTGACGAAGCAATTGAATACATCATTGACCAGCTTGTGAATATGGAAATGCTGACGTTCGATAGAGGCTTCATTAAGGCGACATCACTCGGTAGCTATGTAAGTAAATTGTACATAGATCCACTCACTGCATTAATAATCATCGATGACCTAAAGAAGCAGGTGGAGGTACCAAATATTTACTACTTAACACTAGTTGCTATGACCCCTGACTTCGAACGAGTTAGAATTACCAGGTACAGGTCATTAGCAGACGAAATGGAAGCTGCTCTAGATAATGGCGAAATACCTGAGCCAAGGTTTGGTCTAGATTACTACGATTTGCTTAGGGCATACAAAGCGGGAAGAATTCTACTCGCATGGATCGAGGAAGTTAATGAAGATCAAATTCTCGAACGCTACGGAATTGGTGCTGGTGACCTACATAACATAGTTGAAACAGCTTCATGGCTAATCTATGCTGCATCAAGAATATGTCACGTCTACGGATTAACACAGCACTCACACAAACTCGGCATACTTGCATCTAGAGTGAAGTACGGCGTTAAGGAAGATGCACTAGATCTAGTTAAGGTTAAGGGAATAGGGAGGATTAGAGCACGCATTCTGATTATGAATAACATCAAGTCGCTGGAGGACCTAGCTAGAGCTGACCCATCGAAAATAGCTAAGCTCCCCACGTTTGGTGAAAACCTGGCTAAGGAAGCCATTAGAGAGGCCCGCAAGCTACTCGAAAAATCTAGTTCGAGAACATGAAGCCTCTATCTGAGCTTAGTAAGTAGCTTACTCAGGTTTAGCTCACCAACAACCAGAGGCCACTGCAGCCCATACTTTACTAAGTACCTGGGATGTACCTCACCTAAAATCCCTACTTCGTCACCATCTATTGTTATTACCGCTGACCTGCCGTTAATGAGCACTCTGTGTTTGCCGCTCCTTAATTTGTAGTTAATTCCTAAGGCCGTTAAAACGGATTTGATGATGACCAAGCCATCGGTTAATGTTATGTCCTTGCTGTATATTGCAAAGCCTAAGTATCGCTGACTTTCGTACTCGTTGCTGTTAAGCTTTACTACATCACCTACCTCGAATATTTTAAGTTGCTGCTGAAGATCTGCATTCTCTTTTACTGAGAGCAGAAGTGAGGGTATAAGCGAATTTCTTACTGCTGAGTAGGTCTTCATCTTTGGATTAGCTAGCTTTACAAAATCCTCGGAACTTACGTCCTCTAGGAACTCTGAGTCTATTAGCATGAAGTTAACTACTTCCTCAAATCCTAGACCCATCATCAGCTCTCTCATTATTGATGAGAGACGCTCAATCGAGTGCATACTACCGTAGTGTGTAGGTGGTAGCACTTCAGTAGGCAGTCTATCATAGCCGTATCCGATAATTATATCTTCAATTATGTCAACTTCGCCAATCACATCAACCCTGTAGGGAGGTGCCCAAACCTTAATTGTACTCCTGCTAGTGTCCTCAATTAAATAGCCCATCCTGGGAAGAATTTCTTCTATTTCACTAATCCCTAACTTTAAACCAACTAGATTTTCCAGATTTCCTATATTGACATCTATTATTGAGCCATCGAGTTTTGGCGACGTGCCAATAACGTTCCCACTCTTGCCTAGAACCTTAACACACTCTATGGTAACGCCGCCATTACCTCCCCTCTCAGCTACTGATGTAGTTATTATGTTTAGTACCTTAATCATGAGTGACGGCTCGGTTCCAGTGACGTCTATTAGAACGTTCTTCGTTTCCTCAGTAATCTTGTTGTCTTCACTGTTAATTATTGGCGGAAATGACAGCACTTCACCATCCGAGTCCTGGAGCAGTGGGTAACTACCTTTCCTTACTAGGTGCGCATATTTCACGCCTTTCTCGGTCCTCTCAAGTATTTCGCTGAGAGACATTACTGACGACTCTCCCAGCGGTCTGAACTTAGCATCTCTGACCTCAACATATTTTATTGGTGGTTTTACCTTGTCTAAGTCGTAAAGGCCTATTGAAACGTACTCTCTGTCACTACAGTATGTTAGGTGGAGCTTCTCCTGCAGCTGAAATATCTGTCTTATTGCTTCATCATCTAGCTCCACATTCCTAACTACAGCCAAGAACGCGTAAGGCCTATATCTTGGTGCGTTACTTGTATCTAGAATTACACTTGACTCTCGTACTATGTACTTAAACGGTTTTCTTAACCCAATAATGAATGCCAGTGCTCTACCAAGACCTTCAGCAGAGAACAGGTCTGGCCTGTCATGCTGCGCCTCATAGACAATAGTGTCTTCACTCAGTTCCTCTATTTCAGCTTTCAGCATAGATAGTGTTTTACGTAGCTCATTCTCCTTCAATTCTGCACCAACTAGTCTAGCGAGATCCCACAGCTTAACCTCTACTATCGGCATTACTCGGTCACCCAATACGGGACTTTCATTGACCTAATTACCCTGAGGTTATTCGTGTATAGGTGCCTTATGTCATCTATACCTAAGACTAGCATCGCTATTCTATCTATGCCTATACCCCATGCAGCCACGTTATAGCCCTTCAGGCCAACCGCCTCCAGCACTTCAGGCCTGAACATACCTCCAGGGAAGACCTCAATCCACCCTAGCTTAGGATGCTTGATATAGCCTTCAACGCTAGGCTCAGTAAATGGGAAGTAAGCTGGCTTAAATAGCACTTCACCTAGGTTTAATCTCTTAGCGAATTCCTTAAAGAAGCCTAGTAGATGCTTAAATGTGACTTTCTTACCGACTATTATGCCCTCAAGCTGATGAAACTCCATCAAATGCGTTGGGTCCGGAGTGTCTGGCCTAAAGACTCTGTCAAGTGAGAAGGCTCTATATTCGCCCTCGCCGCACTCATAGATTGTTCTCATAGACACCGGTGTTGTGTGTGTCCTTAATATTAGCCTGAGAGCCTTGAGCGGGTCCCATTTATACCTTAGCCTTGACTCGTGAACAGATTTAACCCTGTCAATGACGTCTTTCGGCTCCTTCCTAGAGGCACCAGTCTTGATGAAGTACACATCTGTTTCTCTCCTTGATGGATGGTACTGAGGCACGAAGAGAACGTCAAAGTTCCACAGCTCTGACTCTATGTGAGGGCCCTTCATCTCCTTAAATCCCATGGTAATAACTACATACCTAACATATTCAAGAAACTGTATATAAGGATGCTTCCTAATAGGCACTACCCTAGGTACATCAATACTCAAGTCGAACTCCTTAAATTCAGCGCCTTCCCATAAACCACTCGAAATGATTTCAGGTGTCAACTTTGTTATTATTGTTGCCTCCTTAATCATACCCTTTAAACATAAGTCTAAGATCTCCTCAGGTAAATCAACGTAAATCTCCTTGACTTCCTCAATTGCGATAAAGCCTCTCCTCCTAAGATCCCGAGCCCAGCTGGGTACTCGATCAGTTATTAGTGGTGTCGTAAGATTTCTTAACCTAACCTTCAGCTCTCTCACATATTCCGCGAACCTATTTTCGGCCTCCTCGTTTCCTATATACTTAACCACACCTTTAGATACTGATATCAGTGAGAACTTCCTAAGTATACCCATGGCTGCAGCAAACTCATTATTCTCCAGCCCACAAACAGACCTTAATTCACTTATAGGTACTTCTCCTTCTAGCCTCTTAACTACCTTAAACAATCTCTCCTCAGGCAGTCCAGCCTCTAAGTAATCAATCCCTAACTCTGTTATCTTAATGCTATAGGCTCTTCTCCGCGTTAACTTGATCAGTTTCCTGCTTGCTAGCTCTTCCAAATCCCTCATTAAGTCGCTTACCTTCTTACTTAGCTTAGCAGCCAGTTCATTGACGCTTAGCCTACCTCCGGACTCGGCTAATACCTTAATTATCTTGTACTGTCTCGGCGGCAACTTCACTTCAGCATCACTCATAACGTTATACCTTATCTAAAGAAAATAGATTACTTTTTAAATTTAGCAGCATAATTAGATACCTAATGGTCTTGCACACACTTATGTTTTCAGTAATTTAGTTGCACTGCTATCAGCATCACTTCTTAGCTTCATAAACTAAGTGGCTTATCTCAGGAAGTATCAGCTCGCTCAGAGCTAGCTCGACAGCATCTATAGACCCTGGTGTCGTAAATACTAGTGTCCTTCCACTTAAGCAAGCCGCTGCTCTTGTAGCAAGTGCAGCCGCACCATATTTCTTGAAGGTTAGGTACCTAAATAATTCGCCGTATCCTGGAATTTCCTTAGTGCATAAGATCCTCACCGCATCTACACTTACGTCCTTGCTGCTTAACCCGGTACCTCCGGTGACAAGTATTGCATCACATAGATTTAGCAGAGAGCTCACTACATCTCGTATCATAGATACATTATTAGGCACAATATCTGTACGGACTAACTCATGCCCTTCTCTTGAAACTAACTTCTTTACTAGCGGCGTTATCTCGTCTCTCCTCTCACCCTTTGCAACACTATCGCTTGTCACTACCAAGCAAAACCTAACTTTAATCTTAGAGGCTGCAACTCTGTGCTCCTTAATAGGCAATAGCTGCTTCACCTCGACTGCCTGCGAAAATCCTCAACAATATCATAACCGTAGATCTTTTTGAAAAGCTTCCTGCCTTCTTCAGTCATTTTAGTTGGGTCCCACGGCGGGTCAAATACTAGGTCTACTTTTACGTCCTTGACACCCTCTATCTTTGAGATGGCGTCAGTAACTTGTTGGACTATAGCGTAAGCTATAGGACACATTGGCGATGTAAGCGTCATCTTAATGTATACCATACCATCAGACACTTTAACCTCGTAGACTAGTCCCAGATCCCATATATTGATCGGTATTTCGGGATCATAGATGTTCTTCAAAGACCCTATAACCTTACTCCTTAGTACCTCATCTTTATCCCTATCACTCACGTTGGAAGTCATGAAGTTAACCACCTTAGGTATACTTTTGTCGTTAAAATATTTATACGTGGTGCCAGGCTAATTGAGGTACTTCGAGAACGTACCCAGCTTACGTATCATCCGCATCTCGCTCATTAGTTTTAGCTGCTGATAGTTCAGCTATTAGCGACTTAACACTCAGGCCAAGCAGCGTAATGAATATCGCGAACACCACATATCCTCCAAATACGTATATTACTCTAGAGATAATGCTCATCGCTGCTGCTTCATCGAGGCTTATTCCTAAGTGAGAGAGAATCCCTGTTTGAATGAATTCATATATACCTAACTGCCCTGGAGTTACTATAGGGAATAACCAGAGTATTGCATAGATAGTATCAAAAGTGAGTATTGAAACAGGCAATGTAATGTGTGTTCCTATGAGTGAAGCAGTAATTATTCCGTAGAGACCGTTGATCAGTCTTTCAAATACAACGAATACAAACGCTATTAAGATAAAAGGTACCGCTCTTCTGATCCCAATTAGTTTCTCTATATAGGCGTAAGAAAGGCCCTCGAACTCATATCCGAATTTTTTCCCATATCTACTCAGTAACTTTTCGATTCTCTTAGAAGCTGGAACGAGACACAGTGCTATATTCATGCTAAGCAGTATTGCTGCTGGAATAAGTAAACCTAATGAAGTAGTCAGCGGTGCTTTAATGGCTAGTAATGAAATGACGGTTACTATGATTATACCAAGCGAGGTCAGTACCCTGTGAATTAATAGTGAAGCAATCGCTTCTTCCTTAGATAACAGCCTCAGCTTAATAGCAAGCAGCACCTTAACTACCTCAGTAACGCCCCCAATAGGTACTATAACCTCAAAGAAAAGCGCGACCCCCGTTATTGATAGCACCTTAACGTAGTTCACCCTTCTGAGCGAATATATTACGAAGAACCACACAGTAGCATGAACTACCGACACAAGTATTCTTAGCAGAAATGCTGTAAATGCGTCAACCGGATTACCATGAGCTACTATATCAATGAATTTTACGAAGTTTCCTTTGTATACGTACGCAAATATTACTATATACGCTGCTATACCTACGAGTATGCCGATTGTCATATATCTCTTGACGTTACCTGACCATCCTACCTCCTTCATCTGCACCTAAACCACACTTAAATACTTTAGATATTAATATTTGGGTACACTTACTTTAAAGTACTCAACTTAGAGAGGTCTGACGTTTTCGCCATGTATTTTTCTAGATCTACGTGGTAACAAAGTACTCGCTGGTCGGCGTCAAAAATACACAACCTTACATAGCATCCAAGTTAAAAACAATAAAAGCAACGTCATGTAGTGGTTAGTGGTTAGAGGATGCTACGGATATCGAGGTGGGGTACATACGTACCAAGAAGGACTATTGACGTGAACGGATTGAAGCTTCCTGCACCTAATGACGACGAGGACGCAATTACTATGGCTTACGAGGCTTCATCACAATTGTTAGGCAGCATAGAGAGTGAAATTGGTAATGTAGTTGTTGTTTCAGATGATATAGACCACGTTAAGTTAGGTGTCCTACTGTCACTCTTAAATTTAAGCGAGGTAAGCGCACACCTTTCTCAGGATTTAATAGAAGCACTTACACTCATAAATAAAATACCTGATAGCGAAGCAAGCGTACTAATAGTTGTTAACTCATCTCCACCTGCTGGCTGTGTCACTCTAATCTTCAACGACACTGATACTAAAGCTAAGGTTCTTTTCCTTAAGACACTAAGTGAAAACTTAACTTTTACAAAGCCTTCTAGCACGAAACTAAATACATTTATCGACTTAATACATGAAATACTCCTCCTGCGTAAAGCACCTAAACTCCTATCTGACATGCTGAAAGGAATTTCACTAGAACCTTCAGAGATCTCCTACTTAGCTGGATCAGCTCCGAAGCTCTCCTACTTACTTAAGGCTGCATCGAGAGTAGGACTTCCGCAAAAATCGCTAACTATATTAACTAGGCTTTCAGCTGCAGGAGTCACTGGCAGGTTACTTGCTATAATGACTCTCATCGAATCAATAAAGTCTTCCGGGGCAGGCGATAAAATATTATTTGTCGTTCTTGAGGAAAGTGGTAGGTTTCTTTCATCTGTGATTGAAAAGACTTGAGGGTGCTATACATGAGTAAAGTATACATTGTTAGTGTAGGTATGACTAATGTAGGTAAATTCTATGATAGATCTATTAGGGACTTAGCAGCTGAAGCAGTATTTAAGGCCTTAGATGAAGCAGGCAATGAGAAGCCTGACGCCATAGTTGTCGGGAACATGTTGAGTAGTTTAGCTGAGCAGGAAAACCTCGCATCATTAATAGCTGACCACACTGGCATGAGAGGTGTTTCGGGATTTAAAGTTGAGGGGGCATGCGGCTCGGGAGGCACCGCCTTTCTAGCTGGATACTCTTTAGTAGCTTCGGGAATTTTTAAGAAAGTACTCGTCGTTGGGATAGAGAAGCTCAGCGAGAGGCCAACACCAGCTACTTCAAGAGGTCTCGCTTGGGCTGCCGACGCAGACTACGAACTAGTACACGGCATAAGCTTTGCTGGCCTTAATGCGCTCGTAATGAGGTACTACATGAATAAGCACAATGTGAGTAGGGAAGAGATGGCTGCATGGCCCGTTCTGATGCATGAGAACGCGCTCTATAATCCTTACGCGCAGCTAAAGAAGAAAATAACTATTGAAGATGTCCTTAAGTCACCGATTATAGCTGACCCCGTTAGGCTCTATGACGCAAGCCCATTAAGTGATGGTGCTGCAGCAGTAATGCTTGCTTCTGAAGATATAGCTAGGAAACTATCCGACACACCTATATACGTAGCTGGCGTCGGGAACGCCCTTGACAGTACTGACCTAACATCCAGGTATGAGCTGGATAGGCTGCTTGCCTCTAGGCTGTCAGCCGAGAGAGCGTTTAAGATGGCTGGTGTGACTTCTAAAGATATAGACGTAGCTGAAATCCATGATGCCTACGGAGTCACTGCAGCAATAAGCCTAGAGGAGCTAGGCTTCGCGCCGAGAGGCAAGGGCGCCAAGTTAGTTTATGAAGGCAGATTCAGGGTTGGGGATAAGCCCGTCATTAATCCATCAGGAGGCCTTAAGGCAAGGGGGCACCCTGTCGGCGCAACAGGCATTTATCAGGTAGTTGAGGTAGCTATGCAACTTAGGGGTGACTTCCCCGGCATTAAAGCTGGCGGTGAAATAGGTCTAACCCAGAACTTTGGTGGTGTCGGCTCAAACGCAACGACCATTATATTAAGGAGGTGACGTACATGCTCACGATTCAGAGGGTTTGGAGGCTTCAGGAGAAATTAATTAAATTAGTTGGTACCGAATGCACTGAGTGTGGGTACGTATGCTACCCACCTAAGGCTGCATGCCCCCGCTGCGGCTCTAGGGAGATTAGAGAAATACACCTACCACGAGAAGGTAAGGTACTCACTTACACCGTACTTAACGTACCTGTCGAGGGTTTCGAATCTAAGGTGCCTTTAATCATAGCTCTCGTAGAATTAGGTAAGGCTAGAATCCTAACCCAATTAACTGATGTTGAAGCTGATGAGGTATATGTAGGTATGCCTGTAGAGGCAACAATAAGGAAGTCCCCTCAGATAATTGAGGGTGCTACACACTACATAATAAAGTTCAAGCCGATAAAGAAACAGAGCCTCAAGTGTAAGTAGCATATTTAAAGACGTTTTCT
>Ga0190363_1000771_pt1 | contig 19123 bp, 15 predicted proteins | sample 48721867_MG_FD_161272 | JGI IMG/M metagenome (GOLD analysis project Ga0190363, IMG submission 161272) | Hydrothermal vent microbial mat bacterial communities from Southern Trench, Guaymas Basin, Mexico - 4872-18-6-7_MG | ecosystem: Environmental > Aquatic > Marine > Hydrothermal vents >... | reverse complement strand
TGGGGGAGGGTCTATTTTTTTTTTATTTCGTTAGCCGAATTGATTGGATAGTACATTTTATCTTATTTGTTGACAAAAATAAAGAGATTTGATATTTAAAACACGGAGGTAATAAAAAATGATAGAGGCGATATTGATAGACATAGACGGGTGCCTTCTTCCTACCGATGGAAGTGTCTCTCCCAACTTCTATCGAGGACTTAGTGAGTTCTCTTTTTACGTGAAAGAGAGCAACAAAGGGAGTTTTCCAAAGATAGGTTTTTGCACCGGCAGAGATAGAAACTATGTGGAAGCAGTCTGTTTGGTTGTAGGACTTCCTCAGTGGTGGTCGATTATTGAAAGCGGTCTCGCTCTTTTCAATGCCTGGAGTAAAGAACTTGTCTTTAATCCTGCCTTGAGTTCAGAGATTAGAGAGACCTTTAAAGAGATCTCAAAGGAAAGGATTTCAAAGATTCTGGGAAAGTGTTCTTCAGAACTATTCCTTTATCCAGGAAAGATACTAAACGTTTCCTTAGAGCGCTTTCCCAAAGCAAAATCCAGTATTGAACAACTCTTTGAGATAGTGAAAAATGAACTTCAGGATCTTTTAAGAGAAAGAAAAATAACCATCAGTCATTCCAATATTGCGGTAGATATAAGTCCAGCCGGCATTGACAAGGCTTCAGGAGTGAAGTTTCTTGCTCAGTATACAGGAATAGATCTTAAAAAGACCCTTGGCATCGGAGATTCAAACGGAGACTTTCCTATGCTTGAACAGGTAGGATACATTGGGTGCCCGTCTAACGCATCAGAGGAAGTGAAGGAGGTGGTAAAAAAGAGAAAGGGATACATCTCTTCCCTTCCATTCGTGGAAGGGGTAGTAGATGTAATTCGGTATTTTGCAGACAAGAAGGGTTAGAGTTTCTACCCTTCTTTTTTATTATTAAGATTTCCCTATATCCTCCTCCCAGAGGAAGGGGAGGATTAAGGTGGAGGTGGAATTACTAAGTTAGAGAGATATCTTATTTAAAAACCTTATTCCTTCTTTTCTTTTTAAGACATACTCTTTAAAATAGTTTTTCTCTTTTTCTGTTTTTGCACTAAAGTACTTTATTATCCCCCACCAAAACATTACCAGAACATTGGTTAAGGCTCCTGCATATAGTTTTTCTTTATCAAGATCTCTTTTATAGATTTCTTTTGCCTTTTTTATTATTTTCTCAAAAGTCTTAATTTTAATAGGTATTGGATAAAACAGATTTCCTCCTAAAATAATACCCAAATCATAATGGAGTCCATTTCTAATGTTAAAACCAGCATATTCAAAATCTAAGATATATATTTTTCCATTTTCTGTTAACCTTAGATTTTCAAAAATAAGGTCATTATGTGTAGAAAGTTTTCCTCCAAGAGGTAATTTTTTCTTTGCTGCTCTTTCAATTTTTTCTATTTCTTCAATTTCCTCTTTTTTTATTAATTTTTTAACAGGATATTTCTTGGCTTCTTTTCTGTATTTTTCTACTTCATCTTCAAAGACATCATATATGTTCACAAATTTCACTCCGCTGGTATGGAAGGTATGAAGGGATTTTACTAAAGCAGTCTGGATCCTTGGGTCTTCTAAATCCCTTCCATTGATATCCCTTCCCTTAATATACTCACTTACCATTGTTCCATCAGGAAGATCAAATTTTTCTTTAGGATTTAAAATATTTGTTCCATTTAAGACATAAACAATATATCTGGGAACAATATCCCTTAATTTTTTAGATTTAGCAATTCTCAGGATGTTTTTGCCCTCAATTTTTCTATCTACAATATCAGTTCTTTTCCAGGGGAGCCTGACAAAAAACCTTTTATCCTTGTATTGAACAATCCAGTTTCTATTTGTCTGACCTCCTGCCTTTTTTACCTTTATATTATTAGGTTCCCAGTATTTATTCAGTTTACAAATTAATCTAAGATCTTTTTTATTCATTTTTTTTATCCCACCCCCACCTTTTTCCTCCCCCTCCCAAAGGGAGGGGGAGGATTGAGGAGAGAACCCTCCACCTATATCCCCTCTCCCTCTGGGCATTGGAGAAGGACTTTCTCCCTACTCCTTCTAAAGGATTGAGAGAAAACCCTCTCTTATTCCCCTTTATTAAGGGAGAGAAGATTCCTTTCCTTCCAAAGGAAGGGAAAGGATTGGAGAAGAATCCTCCCTCTGTATCCTCCCCCTCCCTTTGGGAGGGGGAGGACTAAGGAGGGGGAGGGATTTATTCGTTTTTTATTCTTATCTCAATTGATTTTTTGTGGGCCTCTAAACCTTCAATTGAGGCAAATTTGATTCCTATCTTGGCTAAATTTTTAGCACCTTTTTTTGAAATGTATTGATAGGTTTGGATTTTTATAAAGTCTTTCACCGAAAGGCCTCCAGTGAATTTAGCAGAGCCACTTGTTGGAAGTACATGATTTGTTCCAGAACAGTAATCTCCAAATGCTACGGGAGAATATTCACCAAGGAAAAGAGAGCCATAGTTTTTAAACTGATTGAGATATTTTTTAGGATTTTTGATTTGAAGAGAAAGATGTTCCGGCGCTTTTTCGTTAGCAATCTCAATTGCTTTTTTTAAATTTTTAACCAAGATAACTTCCATTTGTTTCAGAGATTTTTTAATTATTTCTTTTGTTACCAAGTTTCTAAGTTGGCTTTTTATTTCTTTCTTAACTTTATTGACCAATCTCTTAGAAGTTGTGACAAGGTAAAGTTTAGCATTGATATCATGTTCTGCCTGCGCTAAAAGATCAGCAGCAACAAATTTTGGATTTGCTTGTTTATCAGCAATAATTAAAATTTCAGTTGGGCCTGCTAAAAATTCAATTCCACAACTTCCAAAAACCTCTCTTTTTGCTTCTGTAACATAGATATTTCCTGGTCCTACAATTTTATCTACTTTTGGTATCGTTTCTGTTCCATAAGCCATTGCTGCTATTGCTTGAGCACCGCCAATTTTGAAGATATGGGTAGCGCCAGCCAAGTGTGCAGCAATGATAGTTATTGGTTTAATTTTAGGTGAACATACAATAATTTCCTTGACTCCAGCCACTTTTGCTGGAATTATACACATTAAGGCGCTCGAGGGTAGAGGATAATTCCCTCCAGGTACATAAACCCCAACTCTTTTGATTGGGATTATTTTTTGGCCAAGGGTTATTCCATCTTTAGTATATTCGAAATCTTTAAATTGTTTGAATTGCCTTTTGGCAAACTCCTCAATGCGAATGGCTGCTTTTCTTATTACCTCTACAATTTTTTTATCCGTTTTCTTATAAGCCTCTCTTATTTCTTTTTTGTTCACCCTAAAACTTTTTAGTTTGATTTTATCAAAGAGTTCTGTATATTTTCTTACAGCCCTGTCCTTATTTTGTTTAACATCTTTGATTATTTTTTGAACTATTTTCATTTTATCAATTTTAGTATTTCCTTTAGTTCTTCTGTTTTAATTTTTTTCTCTTTACCTGATTTTAGTTCTTTAATTGTAATTTCTTTTCTTTCAATCTCTTTTGGTCCTATTATCACTACAAAAGGGATCTTCTTTTTGTCTGCATATTTAAATTGCTTGCTCAGATTGCCTTTTCCTAAATAGATCTCTGTATTTATTTTCAGATCTCTTAATTGTTGGGCAAGTTTTAAAGAAAAGACCTCAGTAGATTTATCAAAAATAGTCACTAATACCTTAGTGGTACTCTTTTTTTCTGGTAGCATTTTTAATGTTTCCATCGCAGAAAAGATTCTATCTATACCCAAACTAGCCCCTACGGCTGGGATGTTTTTTTCTGAAAACATTCCTATAAGATTGTCATAACGTCCTCCACTGAATACACTTCCTACATCAGGACACTCTAAAAGCCTTGTCTCAAAGACAGAACCGGTGTAATAATCAAGCCCTCGGACAATAGAGAAATTGATTTTAAGGTTTTTCTCAGGAATTTCTAAAACCCTGGCGTAGTTTACAATTGCTTCTAATTCTTTTATTCCTTCTTGAGATTTAATACTTTTTTGGAGTAATTTCTTTGTCTTATTTAAGATCTGTTGGTTTTTCCCTTCAATTTTGATAAACTCTAAAATTTTTTCTACCTTTTTTTTCTCAATTTCTTGTTTTGATAATTCTTCTTTTACCTTCTGAACGCCAATTTTCTCTAATTTGTCTAAGGTTCTGAATATACTTAGAGATTTTTCTTGGTTTATTTTAAGATAAGAGATTAGTCCATCTAATATCTTGCGATTATTTATCTGAATTACAAATTGATCAAAGTTTAATGCCTTCATTACCTTATAGATTATCTGTATGATTTCTGCATCTGCTATCATAGAGGAACTGCCAATGATATCTAAATCGCACTGGATGAATTCTCTAAATCTTCCTTTTTGGGGTTTTTCCGCTCGCCAGACAGGAGATATCTGATATACCTTAAAGGGAAAAGAGAGATTAGGATACATTGAGATTACTCTGGCTAAGGGAACGGTTAAGTCATAACGTAAAGCCACCTCTCTGTTTCCATAGTCCCTGAATCGATAGACCAATTTCTCTCCTTCGTCTCCATATTTACCTAAAAGGGTTTGGGCATATTCTAAGGCTGGGGTTTCTAATGGTTCATATCCAAATCTTTTGTAAATGTTTTTTACAATATCAATTATTCTTTCTCTCTGAATCATTTTTTCAGGCAGATAGTCTCTAAATCCCTTTAAAATTTTTGGCACTATCTTTTTCATAAAAAAACCTCTCGCAGAAGGAGAGGCTGGATGATTTTTAAAAAATTAAATTAATATTAATCCAACCCCTCCTTTGGCAAGAGGTACTTGTTCAAATGAGAGATGAAATTAACCTTTTCTTTCATATTTTATAAATTAAAAAATTTTAAAAGCAATGTCAACCATATTCTGAAAAGATCATAGAAAAAGAATTTCCCTCCCCCACCTATATCCTCCCCCTCCCAAAGGGAGGGGGAGGATTAAGGAGGGGGTGGGGAATCCTAAATCCCAAACGTTTAGAATTTGGAACATTGGGATTTAGAATTTCGGATTTCGGATTTAGGATTTTCTCTCTAAAATTAACCCTCTCCTTGTGTTCCTCCCCTTTTAAAAAGGGGAGGAAATTAGGGTAGAAGGAAATATTTGATTTGTTTTTTTTATTTTTGATAAAATATTAAATTGTTTAAAATATTTCCCATAAATGCCAAAGATAAGGTTAATTACAGTTTACGATAACTACCCTTTTAATCCACAACTTCAAACTGGCTGGGGTTTTTCCTGTTATCTTCGATGTAAATTTGGAGGAGAAACCTTTGAGCGAAATATTTTATTTGATACTGGTGCTGATAGCCTGACATTGCTTTCTAATATGGAGAAGTTAGAGATTGATCCCAAACAGATTGAAATTGTATTTTTATCTCACAATCATAATGATCATGTTGGAGGACTTCAAGGTTTTTTAAAAGCAAATGGAAACTCAGCCAAGATATATTACCCTACTGCTTTTTCTACCCCGGCAAATATTTTTGATGGAATATATTCAACCGGAGCCTTGGGAAGTTTAAAAGAACAATCTTTGCTTGTACTTACCGAAAAAGGAATGGTTATAATCACAGGATGTGCCCATCCGGGAATTGTAGAAATTATACAAACTGCCAAAGAGTTTCTTAATGAAGAGGTTTATTTGGTCTTGGGTGGATTTCATTTGTCAGGTGCCAGCGATGCCGAATTGAAAAGAATTATAAAGGAATTTAGAGAGTTAAAAGTTAAAAAGGTGGCTCCCTCTCATTGTTCCGGAGCCAGATGCAGAGCCTTATTTAAGGAAGAATATAAAGAGAATTTTATAGAAAACGGAGTAGGAAGAATAATTGATGTTTAAATTATTCTATTTGAATTTTACCACAAATGTTTTAAAATTTAATTCTTGATGTTATCTGATGAGAAATAAACTATGGCCAAAACAGACATTTTAATTATAGGCGGTGGGCCTGCAGGAGTAACCTGTGCTCTTACCGCCAGAAAAAATTATCCGGAGAAAGAAATTATTTTGGTTCGAGATAGAGAAAAATCGGTTATTCCCTGTGGCATCCCTTATATTTTTTATAGACTAAAATCAGCAGAAGAAGATATTTTACCTGATAAGATATTAGAAGATAACGATATTAAATTGTTAATCCAAAAGGCGGTTGAGATTTTAATTGATAATAAAAAGGTAAGATTTGAAAATGGAAAAGAGATAGAATATGAAAAACTGGTTTTGGCTACAGGTTCAGAACCGGTTTTTATTCCCATCAAAGGGATAGATAAAAAAGGAGTTTTTGTTATTAAAAAGGACCTGAATTATTTAAAAGAATTAAGAGAAGCGGTTCTTGAGGCAAAAAATATTGTCATTATAGGAGGAGGTTTTATTGGGGTTGAAGTAGCGGAGGAGATAAGTAGGATCAAAGGTAAAAATATTAGTATTGTGGAGAGAGGAAGTTATTGTTTAGAAACCAATTTTGACGAGGAGTTTACCAAGGTAGTTGAGGAGAAACTAAAAGAAAAGGGAGTAAAACTCTATACCGGAAAGGTAGTAGAAGAAATTGGAGGAAGAGAAAAGGTAGAATATGTGAGATTGAATAGCAAAGAGAAACTTCCTTGCGATCTTGTTCTTCTTTCTGTTGGAGCAAGACCAAATATCCAATTAGCAAAAACAGCAGGTATTAAGGTGATGGAAAAAGGAGGAATTTGGGTGGACGAATATTTAAGGACAAATATTGCTGACATTTTTGCAGTTGGGGATTGTGCCCAGACCAAAGATTTTTTTACCAGAAAAGATGTACCCATAATGCTTGCCTCTACCGCTTGTTATGAAGCCAGAATTGCCGGCTCGAATCTATATAAAATTCAAAACCTGAAAGAAAATAAAGGAACCCTTGGAGCCTTTTCTACCTCTATTTTTGGATTAGGCCTTGGAGCAGCAGGAATGACTGAAAAAATAGCCAAAAAAGAAAAATTTGATTATGTGGTAGGAAAGGCAAAAATTGTTAATCGCCATCCGGGAAAATTGCCTGGTGCTGAATCCATTTTTATTAAACTCATCTTTTTAGCAGGTTCAGAGGGTTATCTTTTGGGAGGAGAGGTTATGGGGCCAGAAAGTATTGGAGAAACAGTTAATATTATTTCTCTGCTTATTCAACAGAAGATGTCAGCCTTTGATCTCCAGAGCCTTCAGATTTCTACACATCCTCTTTTGACTGCTTCTCCTATCTCTTATCCTTTAATTGTTGCTGCTCAAGATGCGATAAAGAAAATGAGAGGTAAGATTTGAGATTAGTTTGTTAACTGGGACATGAAAATAATTTCCTATAAGGTTGTTGAGTCCACCAATCTTAAGGCAAAGGATTTGGTAAAGAAAAAGGCAAAACCCTGGACAGTGGTAGTTTCAGAAAGACAAACTCAAGGATATGGGAGAAAGGGCAATAAATGGTATTCGCCTAAAGGAGGACTTTATTTCTCTATTATTTTACCCTCGCATTTTCAAGGTTCTGGAAGATCTCTTCAGGATAAACTTAAAAATCTCCAGATTTTAACCATATTAGCAGCATTTGCAGTAGGAAAGGTAATAAAAAACAATTTTGCTCTTGAACCGTTTATCAAACTACCCAATGATGTCTGGGTAAATGGGAAAAAGATTGCAGGTATTTTAGTAGAAAATGTAATTGGTAAAAAACTAAAATCTTCTATAATGGGTATAGGAGTTAATACAAATATTGTCCGATTTCCCAAAGAATTGGAAAATAAAGCCACCTCCCTTAAAAAGGAATTAAGGAAAGAGGTTGATAACCAAAAAATTTTGAAAGAAATCGTAAAAGAGATAAAAGCATTTTTTTAACCCTCCCCCACCTATATCCTCCCCCCTCCCAGAGGGAGGGATTAAGGAGGGGGAGGGGTTTGGAATTTGGGATTTAGAATTTTGTTTAGGATTTCGGATTTAGAATTTCGTGGTTAAAATTTTGAACATTTGAATTTTGAGATTAAATATTGTCTCCCTTATCGGAAATTGGAATTCCCCTTGCTTATGAACTTTAAAGAAGAGATTAAAAAATTAGAAGAAAAGAAGGCGGCTCTTCAAAAAGAAGAGTTGATTGAGAAACAACATCAGAAAGGAAAACTTTCAGCCATAGAGAGGATTGATCTTTTGTTAGATCCTGAGAGTTTTATAGAACTGGATCCTTTTGTGGAAAGCAGATTTGAGGCTTTTGGAATGAGCCAGAAAAAGGTGCCAGGAGATGCTGTAATTACTGGATTTGGAAAGATTTCTGGCCGACAGGTTTATGTTTACAGTCAAGACTTTTCAAAAATAGGAGGTTCTTTGGGAGAAATGTCAGGCAAAAAGATTGTAAAGATAATGGAACTGGCTCGAAAGACAGGCTGTCCTCTTATTGGAATTATCGACAGTGGAGGGGCAAGGATTCAGGAAGGAATAGCAAGCCTTGATGGCTATGCAGAGATTTTTAAAAACATGGTCAAATCCTCTGGAGTAATTCCTCAGATTAGTATTGTGGTTGGTCCTTCAGCCGGAGGAGCCTCATATTCTCCTGGGCTTTCAGACTTTGTTTTTATGGTAGAAGGGATTTCTCAGATGTATATCACAGGTCCAGAGGTAATCAAGGCAGTAAGTGGAGAAGAAATTTCCTTTGAGCAATTAGGAGGGGCAGATGTCCATAATAGAAAAAGTGGTTGCGCTCATTTTCTTTTTAAAAATGAAGCAGATTGTTTCTCTGCAGTAAAAAGACTTCTTTCTTATCTTCCTCAAAACAATCTTGAGGATCCTCCATTTGAAAAGAGTTTCTTCTCCGAATTTTTTGAGAGAGAGAATTATAATTTATTGAAAATAGTGCCTGAGAAGGAGGAAAAGGGTTATGATATGAAAGCAGTTATTCAAGAGATTTTTGATAAGAATACCTTTTTTGAAATCCAGGCCCATTTTGCCTTGAATGCCATTACCGGATTGGCTCGGTTAAATGGACATGTGGTAGGAGTAGTGGCTAATCAAACAAAATTTTTGGCCGGAACCTTGGATATAAACTCTTCAGATAAGATTGCTCGTTTTGTGCGCTTTTGCGATGCCTTTAATATCCCTTTAATAAATCTGGTCGATACCCCAGGTTATCTTCCCGGGAAAGAACAGGAACATCAAGGAATAATTCGTCATGGAGCCAAGGTATTGTATGCCTATGCTGAGGCTACGGTTCCCAAAATTAGTCTCATCTTGAGAAAAGCATATGGGGGAGCCTATATTGCTCTTGCCTCTCGTTTGCTTGGATATGATAAGGTGATTGCTTGGCCTTCAGCCCAGATTGCTGTAATGGGTCCCAAACAAGCAGCAAGAATTATTTTTAAAAGAGAAATTGCCGAAAGCGATAATCCAAAAAAGACTGAAGAAGAAAAAATTGAGCAATTAAAAAAGACCTTTTTAAACCCCTTTGAGGCTGCAAAAATGGGACAAGTAGACTTAATTATTCATCCTAAAGATACCAGAAACATTTTGATAAAATGCTTAGAGTCTCTCTTAAATAAAAGAGAACAGAGGATGCCAAGAAAGCATGGAAATATTCCATTGTAAATAAAATTTTAAAGCACGAATCTTCAAAATTCCAATGACCAAAACTAAACTCAAAGCGTGAAGCGTGAAGCGGAAAATCCCTCCCCCACCTATATCCTCCCCCTCCCAATGGGAGGGGGAGGATTAAGGTGGGAGTGGGATTTGGAATTTAGAATTTGGGATTTTGTTTACCCAGCCCCACTTTTGGAACAAAAGTGGGGCTGGGTTTCGGATTTCGATATTCGAATTTCGGATTTAATTATTCTATGTCTGTTAAGGTCTTTTCTTCTGCTATTGTAGGGTTAGAGGCAAGACTAATTGAGGTTGAGGTTGATTTCGCTCCGGGATTGCATTCTTTTTCTATTGTGGGGCTTGGAGACAAAGCAGTTGAGGAGTCAAAAGAAAGAGTCTCATCAGCAATTAGAAACATCGGAGCAAAACCGCCCCAACACCATAACCGTCGAATTACCGTAAACCTGGCTCCAGCAGATATTAAAAAACAAGGATCTATTTATGATTTAAGCATTGCTGTTGGTTTTCTTTTGGCCTCAAGCCAGATGAAAAAAACAAATAATGAAGATAAGATCTTTGTTGGCGAACTTTCTTTAGATGGCAATTTAAGACGCGTTAATGGAATTCTTCCTATAAGCATTTTAGCAAAAAAAGAAAATAAGATCTTGGTCCTTCCAAAAGATAACCAGAAAGAAGCCGAATTGGTTCAAGGAGTTAAAATTTTACCAGCAAGAGACTTGAAAGAACTTTTGAAAATGTTGGAGGGAAGGATAGAGGATTATATTGTAACAGGTAAAGGGCCAGAAAGTATTCAGCCAGAGGAATTTTCTAACAATTACAACCCTACCTCTGTTGATTTGAGATATATTCAAGGAGCAGAGATGGCAAAAAGAGCCTTAGAGATTGCCGCTGCCGGAGGTCATAATATTTTTATGATGGGTCCTCCTGGCTCTGGTAAGACCCTTCTTTCTAGAGCCCTTCCTTCAATTTTACCTAAAATGACAAAGGATGAAATTTTAGAAGTAACGAAGATTTACAGTATTGCCGGAATCTTGCCAAAATCTCAACCTGTTATTCTCCAGAGGCCCTTCCGAGCCCCTCATCATTCTTCTTCGTTGGTGGCTTTAATTGGAGGTGGTTCTCCGGTGAGACCTGGAGAAATTACCTTATCTCATCGAGGAGTTTTATTTTTGGATGAATTTCCAGAATTTCGCCGGGATGTAATTGAGGCCTTACGTCAGCCAATGGAAGATGGAATAATTTGTATTGCCAGAGCAAATCAGGCCTTTACCTTTCCTGCTCAATTTACTTTGGTAGCCGCTTCTAATCCCTGCCCTTGTGGCTATTTAAATGATCCGGAAAGAGAATGCACCTGTACCCCTTCTCAAATTAGTCGCTATAGACGGAAACTTTCAGGTCCTATTATGGACAGAATTGATATTAAAATTGAGGTGCCAAGGATAAGTTTTGAAAAACTTTCTTCAAGTGAGATCTCTGAGAAAAGTGAGAAGGTGCGAAAGAGAGTAGAAAAGGCAAGAAAGATTCAAGAAGAAAGGGGAGTTATAAATAGCCGGATGACCATTCCTCAAATCAAAAAATATTGTAAGATAGATGTTTCTTCTGAAGACCTTTTGAAAAAGGCAATGGAAAGACTTCATTTGTCTCCTCGGGCCTTTCATAAGGTCTTAAAGGTTTCAAGAACTATTGCTGACCTGGAGGGAAAGGCAAATATTACCAAAACCCATATTGCTGAGGCAATTAATTATCAGGAGAAAATGGAATACTGAAAATCAGATTACCATTATTTCCCACCCCACCTTTTTCCTCCTCCTCCCTTTGGGAGGGGGAGGAAAAAGGTGGGGTGGGATCCTTTTAATAAATATTGCTAAAATATTAGTATGCCTTACGATCTTATTATTATAGGTGGAGGTCCGGCCGGAATAACAGCGGCCATTTATGCCTCAAGAAAAAAACTAAAGACCCTTTTACTCACCAAAGACTTTATGGGTCAGGCCAGTAAAGCAAAAAGGATTGTAAACTATCCAGGATTTGAGAGTATTTCTGGTCCTCTTCTTATGAAAAAATTTAAAGATCACCTGGAAAACTTTGAGGTAGAGATCAAAGAGGGGAAAAAGGTAAAAAAGATAAAAAAAATAAAGGGAATTTTTAAGGTAATGGCAAATGTTGATGAGGAGTATCAAGGTAAAGCAGTTATTATTGCTTCAGGCAGAGATCCGCGACCTCTGGAAGTTCCGGGAGAAAAGGAGATGATTGGCCATGGAGTAAGTTATTGTCCTGTATGTGACGCTCCATTTTTTCAAGACAAGACCGTGGCAGTTATCGGAGGAGGAAATGCTGGCTTTGAGGCTGCGTTGGACTTGAGCAAATACGCTAAAAAAATATATATTTTAGAGATATCATCAAAAATTATTGCTGATGAAATTACTCAAGAACAGGTCAAAAAGACAGGGAAGGTTGAAATAATTTTGAATGCAAAGGTGAAAGAAATTCTTTCTAAAAAAGAAAATCACGCTTTATGGTGTAAAGGACTGATTTACAAAGACCTATCTTCGAAAAAGGAGAGGAGGTTGAAAGTAGATGGAGTTTTTATTATGATTGGAGAGATACCAGCCACTGACTTTGCAAGGGACTTGGTAGATTTTAATGAAAAAGATGAGATACTGATTGATTTAAAGACCTGTCAGACAAAGACAAAAGGGCTTTTTGCCTGCGGAGATGTGACCAATATCCCTTATCATCAGATTGTAATTGCAGCCGGAGAGGGAGCCAAGGCTGCCTTATCAGCCTATAATTATTTAAAGTCTACTACCCAATCAATTCAGTAATGAGATAAAAAATAGACCCTCTTCCTTAATCCTCTCCCTCCCTCTGGGAGGGGGAGGATTAAGGTGGGGGAGGGAGATAATAACAATCAAATTGTTAGCAAACTAGTTAGCAATTACATATAAAGGAAACATCTATGCCCTTGTAGTTCAATGGACAGAACCGTGGACTCCTAAGCCACTGATGCAGGTTCGATTCCTGCCAAGGGCACCCCTTATTTGGAAGAAATCTTTTTAAGAGCCTACCTTAAATGATATTGGTAAAGGAGGTTATGGTAACTGGTTCTAGATCCAAAAAGATTGAAACACTTTTAAGCCGAGGAGTAGAGGAGATTATTGATAAAGAGCATCTAAAGAAAAGACTTCTTAAGGGTCAGAGGTTAAGGATAAAGTTTGGAGTAGATCCTTCAAAACCTGATATTCATTTGGGTCATACGGTTCCCTTAAGGAAACTAAGAGAATTCCAACAATTAGGTCATAAGGTGATTTTTATTATCGGTGATTTTACGGCCCGAATTGGTGATCCTTCAGGAAGATCAAAGACCCGTCCTCAACTTACAGTTCAAGAGGTTAATAAAAACGCAAAAACCTATCTTGACCAGGCGGGCAAGGTAATAGATATAAAAAAGGTAGAGATACGGAGAAATAGCGAGTGGTATGATAAAATGAAGCCCGATGATTTTATAAGATTATTCAGTAAGATTACCCTGGCCCGAATATTAGAAAGAGACGATTTTCAAAAGAGAATGAAAAATAATATAAATATCTATCCTCATGAGATAATTTATCCTATTCTTCAGGGTTATGACTCAATAGTAGTAGAATCCGATGTGGAGATAGGGGGAACCGATCAAAAGTTTAATATGTTGATAGGAAGAAGACTTCAGGAAAAAGAAGGGATGGAGCCTCAGGATATCATTACAGTTCCCCTTTTGGTTGGTTTGGATGGGAAAAATAAAATGAGCAAGAGTTTGGGAAATTATGTAGGTATTACGGAGTCGGCCTTCCAACAATATGGAAAGATAATGTCTATTCCTGATAATTTAATTTTAGATTATTTTAAACTTTTAACCGATGTTCCTTTAAAAGAGATTGCCAAAATGGAAAGAGATTTAAAGTCAAAGAGAGTAAATCCGAAAGAGTTGAAATCTTTTCTGGCTAAGGAGATCGTGACTTTTTATCATAGCAAACAAAAGGCAGAGAGAGCAGAAAGGGAGTTTGAAAGGATCTTTAAAGAAAAGAAGACCCCCACCAAGATCCCTGTTTGTCTTTTAAACAAAGATACCTTAAACATTTTAGATTTATTAACAAAAACAAGATTGGTCTCCTCAAGATCTGAGGGACGAAGGCTAATAGAACAGAAAGGGGTAAGAATAAAATTCAAAGATCAAGAATCAAAAATACCAATCAAGAACTGGCAGGAAGAGATTAAGATAAAAGATGGAATGATACTTCAGGTAGGCAAACGAAAATTTGTGAGAATAAGAAAAAAATTGGTATAAAAATATGTTTTATCAATGTCAAAAATGTAAAAGGGTTTGGCAGCATCCTATCCAAAAATGCCCCTATTGTTTTTTAAAAGTGAGGCCTCTTAGGTCAAGTAAGGTAAAGGTTATTGGAATTTCAAAGGTAAGTATCCCTACCCTCTTGCATCCCAAGGTGCCTTATTTTGTAGTATTGTTAGAGGATGAGAATGGAAATCGTTGGGTTCAGAAATCGAAAAGAGAATATAAAATTGGAGAACAGTTGAAATATGAACCAAGACCAGATAAAAATGCAGTTTCTATTTGGCGGGTGAAATATGATGTGTTAGAGGCGATTGAAAAAGTGATTGAATTGTTGGGAGGAATAAGAATAGATCAAAATTCTAAGATTTTGATTGTCCCTACCTTGGTCTCTCCGGTTCATCCTCATTTTGCTGAAAATACCTCTCCTGAGGTTTTGGAGGCGCTAATTAAATTTTTGCTTCAAAAGGGAGCAAAGCCAGAAAATATTAAAATAGGGGCTCAGAGCTTTACGGAAATTCCTATTGAGGCTTCGGCTCAAAAGTCAGGATTGCTTGAGATTTGTCTCAAATACAAAGTAGTTCCTTTGGATTTGTCTAAAACAAAATTTATTCTAAAAAAACTAAATGGTTTTGGTTTTGAGATTTCCGAAGAGGTCTTTGATCATGATTTTGTTATTAATCTGCCCACCCTCAATCTTGATCTAAAACTTGGAGTCAGAGGAGCCACAGAGAATTTAACCCGTCTCCTTAAGAAAGAATCCTATTTTTCCTTGAAATATCTTTACAGCGAAGAGAAAATTTTGGAAAATATCAGTTCTATTTTACCGAAAAGTTTATTGAATATCGCTGATGGAATTTCTGTTCAGAAAACGAATAAGATTGCTGCCTTTTTAGGCCTTGTCTTTGGGAGTTTTGATCCCTTAAATTTGGATAGGGTTTTTGCCGAGGTTTGTATGAGGCAACAGTTGCCAGAGTATCTAAAAAAGATTAGTCTTGAAAAGATTCCAGTAGTAGGCAGACAGATAGAAGAGGTACAGTATGATTTAGAAAAGGTATAATTAAAATTTAGCCTTAATCAATTTTTAAGATATGTTTGTTGATCGTTCAGTTCTTATAGATGCAGTATGGCCTCAGTCGGACAGTAGAGTTAAATCCGTGGTTCGGAATATTACTTTGGTTTTTGGTTTTGCCCTGGCTACTGCTATTTGTGCTAAAATAAAACTGGAGATAGGGACAGTTCCTATAACAATGCAGACATTTGCCGTTCTTTTAAGTGGTGCCTTGCTGGGATCAAAGAGAGGAGGCTTATCTCAACTGATCTATCTTCTAATGGGTCTATCTGGTATTCCCTGGTTTTCTCGAGGCGGAGGAATAGGTTATATTCTTTCTCCTACCTTTGGTTATATTGTGGGATTTGTTTTTGCCGCCTTTCTTGTAGGATGGCTTTCTGAAAGAGGATTTGACAGAAGGCTTGAAACCAGTATCTTAGGTATGCTTTTGGGAAATATTGTTTTATATATTCCCGCTCTCTTATACCTGGCTAATTTTATAGGATTTGGAAGGGTTTTAGCAGTTGGACTTTATCCTTTTATTGTTGGAGATTTATTAAAAATACTTTTGGCAGGATTATTGTTGCCCATAGGTTGGAAAGTTATTAAACCCCGCAGTGAAATTTGACTCCTTCTATAATTAGAAAACAAATGCCTGTTAAATTTCTACTACAGGCTAAAAGGTCAGAATCATATAAACTTCTAACATATTAGCATTTTAACATTTAAACAAATCACAAATGTTAGAATGTTAATATGTTTAAATGCTAAAATGATTTCATTTAAAGACAAAGTAGTTCTTATAACTGGTTCTTCTCAGGGCCTTGGCAAAGCCATTGCCTTAAAATTCGCTTCCTTAGGAGCAAATATTGCCTTAAATGATATTGCTGCCCAAGAAGAGAAACTGAAAAAACTAAAAGAAGAGATTGAGAAAAATAATGTTCGAGCAGAATATTTTTTGGCTGATGTTTCTAAATTAGACCAGGTGGAGAAAATGGTAGAAGGGATTAGAAATAAGTTTGGAAGATTAGATGTTTTGGTAAACAATGCTGGTGTCTGCCAGGACAGAACCTTGGCCAAAATGACCAAAGAGGAATGGCAAAAGGTCATAGATATTGATCTAACCGGTGTCTTTAATTGCACCAAAGCAGTCCTTCCTCTTATTGTTCAGAATCAGGGAAATATTATCAGTATTTCCTCTGTAGTAGGTCAAAGAGGAAATTTTGGACAAACAAATTATGCAGCGGCAAAGGCAGGTATTATCGGTTTTACCAAGTCCTTAAGCAAGGAATTAGGAAAATTAGGGGTTAGAGTAAATGCGGTTGCTCCAGGTTTTATTGAAACTCCTTTGACTGAAAAGTTGCCTGAAGAAATAAAGACAATGGTGAAAAAACTTACCTGCCTGGGGAGGTTTGGCAAGCCAGAGGAAGTGGCAGAGGTGGTTGTCTTTTTAGCCTCAGAGAAAGCAAGTTTTGTTACAGGAGCAGTAATAAATATTGATGGAGGGTTAGCAATCTGAAGTCATTCTAACATTTTAGCATCCTAACATCCTAACATTTTAACATTTTAGCAATTTTCTAATGGTTGAATGCAAAATAAAAGTTGACAGCTAATAGAAGAGGAGAATTTCCCTCCCCCTCCCTTTGGGAGGGGGGAGGATTAAAGAGGGGGAGGAATTACTAAAACATTGGAAATATTTCCAGTTTTGTCCATAATATGCAAGATGGTAAAAAGGTATCAACTTTCATCTTGCATACAACCTCTTCTATTATGTTAGAATGTTAATATGACATTGACCAAAGAACAAATAAAAGAAATAATTCCTTATGATGATCCATTTTTATGGGTGGATGAGGTGGAAAGCATTAGTGATAATGTAATTATTGGTTATAAACAGACCTCGCCCGATGATCCGTATTTTAAAGGTCATTTTGTGGACTTTCCCATAATGCCTGGTGTCTTGGTAGTGGAAGGAATTGCCCAAACCGGTACCATTCTTTTGAGAAAAAAAATTGGCAGAGAGCATAAGAAAAAGCATCTTTTAGCCTATCAGGTAAGAAGTGCTTATTTTTTCAAACCCATTTTCCCTGGAGACAGGATAAAATACAAGGTGGAACTTTTAGGTTTTTATGGGTTTAAGATTGCCAATTTTAAGGGTGAGGCTTGGGTAGGAGAAGAGAAAAAATGCGAGGTCAGATTTACAGTGGCGGTAGTAGATAAAGACGAACTCAAACAAAAAAGAAGTGGTTCAAAAACGCGAATAAAAGTGACAAAATTACCTCCTCTAAAGATAGGTCCCTTATTGGCTAAGTATCCCATAATTCAAGGAGGAATGGCTGTTCGGGTTTCCTTGCACAATTTGGCAGGAAATGTGGCTAAAGAGGGAGGAGTGGGAATAATTGCTGTTTCAGGAATGAGCGATCCCAATGAGGTGAAGCGGGAGATAAGAGAAGCCAGAAAGATTGCTGGGCCTAAGGGAGTGATTGGTATAAATATTATGGGAGTGGTAGCCCATTTTGTTAAATTGGTGAAGGCAGCCATAGAAGAGAAGATTAACTTGATAATCCAGGGAGCAGGTTTCAGGGAAGATATTTTTGAGATAGGGAGAAGATATAATGTCCCCATTTTTTCTATGGCTTCTTCGGTTAAGGTAGCCAAAAAGGGAGAGGCAATGGGAGCAGCGGCAATTGTGGTTGAAGGAGAGCAGGCTGGAGGCCATCTTGGTTTTCCCAAAGGTCATCCCTTTAGAAAAACCATTGATATCGTTAGGGATGTAGTGAAGGCAGTAAGAATCCCTGTGATCGCTGCTGGAGGAATATTTAATGGTAAGGATATTGTGGATATGTTGAGAGCAGGAGCCAAGGGTGTGCAGATGGCTACCAGATTTGTCTCAACTTATGAATGTGATGCCCATTTTAACTTTAAGCAAGCGCATATAAAAGCGAAAAAAGAGGATATTGTTATTATTCACTCTCCTGTAGGACTGCCTGGTAGAGCAATTAAAACTCCATTTGTTAAAAAGATTCTAGAAGGGAAAGCGCCAAAGCCAGACCCTAAAAAATGTCAGGGATGTATAGGAATGGTCTGCGATAGGAGTTATTGCATTTTGGAGGCTTTAGAAAATGCCCGCAAGGGTGACTTGGAGAATGGATTGGTTTTTGCTGGCTCGAATGTCTGGAGGGTCAATAAGATAGTTTCAGTGAAAGAATTAATTCAAGAATTAGTTTTAGAGGCAAATGAGATTTTAAAACGTCAACCCTTGTTAATTACTTGCTGAGAATAGGAAGAGAAATTAATCTCTAATTTTTTAGGATATGTTTGAAAGCAATAAATTAACTCAACTTTTAAATATTAAATATCCTATTATTCAAGGGGGGATGGCTGGAATTTCAGAAGCAAATCTGGTCTCTGCTGTTTCCAATGCCGGAGGCCTTGGAGTAATTGGTTCAGGCTTTGCCGCTCCTTCTTGGTTGGAAGAGGAAATTAAAAAGACAAGAGAATTAACAGATAAGCCCTTTGGGGTAAATCTTTTAATGACCAATCCCAACGTCCCGGCTCTTGCCAAGGTGGTAATTAAACAAAAGGTTCCTGTTGTCTTTACTGGAGGGGGGAATCCTCTGCCTCTTTTTCCTTATTTAAAAAGAGCCGGCATCAAGGTTATTCCTGTTGTGCCTCTCTCCCGACTTGCTAAGAAAATGGAAGACAATGGCGCTGATGCCGTAGTAGTAGAAGGTTTAGAGTCAGGGGGTCATATTGGAAATGTTACTACAATGGTTTTGGTTCCCCAGACAAAAGAAGTGCTTGAAAAAATTCCCTTAATAGCAGCAGGAGGGATTTATAACAAACAAACAGCAAAGGCAGCCTTTGATTTAGGAGCAGATGGAATTCAGATGGGAACCAGATTTCTTGCTTCAAAAGAGTGTCAGATTCATGAAAATTATAAAAAGGCAATTTTAAAAGCCACCCAGGAAGATATTGTGGTAGTAGCAAGATTTACCGGGCATCCAGTAAGAATGATAAAAAATAAACTGGCAGAAGAGATTTTAAAAATGGAAGAAAAAAATGCCTTCCCAGAAGAGATAAAAGCAGACAGATTTGCAGGCTCAAAGATTGTAACTGGAAATATAGAAG
>Ga0190363_1000770_pt1 | contig 19125 bp, 18 predicted proteins | sample 48721867_MG_FD_161272 | JGI IMG/M metagenome (GOLD analysis project Ga0190363, IMG submission 161272) | Hydrothermal vent microbial mat bacterial communities from Southern Trench, Guaymas Basin, Mexico - 4872-18-6-7_MG | ecosystem: Environmental > Aquatic > Marine > Hydrothermal vents >... | reverse complement strand
CTTGCCAATGATACCTGAAGTACAGATTGCAATGCTTGCATGCGCCCGAATAGGAGCTGTACACAGTGTAGTCTTCTCAGCTTTCAGCGGTCAATCATTAAGGGAGAGAATGATCGACGCTGAGGCAAAGGTTCTTGTGACGGCTGATGGTTATTACCGCAGAGGAAAAATCATTAATCTCAAGCAGAACGCTGACATCGGCGTTGAAGGTACAAAGATAGAGAAGGTTGTTGTTGTGAAGAGGGCGGGCAACGAAGTTAACATGGTTAAGGGACGCGATTATTGGTGGCATGAATTGATGGAGAAGGCTGAGGCTTACTGTGAACCTGAAGCTCTAGACAGTGAAGATATGCACTTCATCCTATACACAAGTGGAACAACAGGGAAACCTAAGGGAATAGAGCATCATGTGGGCGGATACGCTGTTCAAGCCTACTGGACGACGAAATGGGACTTCGACCTTCACGACGACGACCTGTTCTGGTGCACAGCGGATATAGGATGGATCACAGGACATACGTACAATTGTTATGGGCCTCTGATGAATGGTGCGACGATTCTAATTTATGAGGGTGCCCCAGACTATCCAGGTCCAGACAGATGGTGGCAGATAATCGAGAAATACGGAGTTACAGTCTTCTATACCGCCCCAACAGCAATCCGGATGCTAATGAGATTCGGAGATAATCTTGTTAAGAAGCATGATTTGAGTACTCTTCGAATACTTGCAACCGTCGGCGAACCGATAAATGAAGAGGCTTGGCTATGGTACTTCAACGTTGTCGGCGGAGGCAGATGCCCAATAATCGACACGTGGTGGCAGACAGAGACTGGAGCAACATTGATAAACTCGCTGCCCGGCATCGGGCCATTCATACCAACCGTTGCTGGAAGACCATTCCCAGGAACAACATTCGATATTCTAACAGAGGAAGGAAAATCAGCAAACATCGGAGAAGGAGGATATCTAGTGCAGAAATCGCCATTCGCGCCGGGTATGCTAAGGACAATCTATAAAGATCCTGAGAGATTCAAACAGCAGTACTTCGGTGTGTATGGTGAAAAGATCTACTACACAAGTGACGGAGCTTACTACTACGACGAGATGGGAAACATAAGAATCACGGGCAGAGTGGATGATGTGATGAAGGTTGCTGGACATAGACTCTCCACAGCGGAGGTTGAGAATGCAATAACTCAGCATCCAGCCGTAGTTGAATGCGCAGTCGTCGCCGCGCCGCATGACATCAAGGGCGAAGTTCCAGTCGCATTCGTCACACTTAAGCCAGGATATAAAGCTTCAAGTGAACTTGAGAATGAGCTGAAGCAACAAGTAGTTAAGGTGATAGGGCCAACTGCAAGGCCTGACAGAATCATAATAGTCGATGATCTTCCGAAGACACGCAGCGGCAAGATCATGCGTAGAATACTCAAAGCCTTAACGAGGAACCAGCCTATAGGCGACGTTACAACATTGATGAATCCGGAGTCTGTCGAGGCGCTTAAAAAGAAAGTAGGCTATAAAGAATCTTCCTAAACAATCAATTTTTTTATGACATTTTTTGAGCTTTATATGTTGAATCCTTAAAAAGGAAGGATGGAAGGCTATTTTCTGATCTTTTCTAGAACCTTGTCGACATCTTCTAATCCTAGACGCTTCAGCTCCTCCGATGTTGGAACTCCACGTTCATCCCAGCCCATGCTCCTGTAGAACTCGCTTCTCATTCGTAGACATTCCTCTCGGCTTGGAGCTGATCCCTTCTTTGGTCCTGACGGAAGCGGCTCATACCATCTCGGCGGGTTATCATCATCTTTAAGGGGATCCCACGTAAAGTCCGGCCCTCCAAGCAGTAACACCGCTCTCTGTATCTGGATTATTCGTCTTCCAAGCTCCTTCACCCATATTTCAGGCGTAAGCTCCCAACCGGTGATGGCTTTATAGAAATCGTAGAGTAACTCTTGTCTAGCCCTATAACTTATCGTGCAATAGACAAGCGAGTCGGGAAGAGCGGTTCCCTCTAGACGTTCTGGAAAAGCAACGGACGTGTGATCCCCAGGCTGAGTAGAACATGCATAACACATCGGCCACTTACCCGTATAGTCAAGGCCACTTCGTATTCCATGTGCTCCAACTTCCATACCTTTAAACTGAACAGCGTATTTCAATACATCGACTCCCTTCATCTCACTTATCTTCAAGGCTGCCCTGAATGTTCCCTCAGCAAGAATATCTCCTATCTTCTCCCGTTTAGCCATCAGCCATGCTAGTTTTCCAAAGGCTTCAGCGTCACCCCACTTTAGCTCGAACCCGAGGTCCTCCTTGGTGATTATGCCCCTCTGGTAGAGCTCAGCGGCGAAACCCATAACGTTGGCTCCGTTTATACCGCTTAGACCTAAATCATCTACAACTGAGGAGACATAGACTATGCCTTCAGGATCGAAGATTCCTAGATTTGTTCCGCAATAAGCTATAAGTTCATAGTCTGGGTTATCTGTTATCGCCCCCTTAAGACGGCCGAACTTTATAGTGGCTATTTTTAGACAAGCAACGGGGCATCCATAATCAGCCCAGTAGCGTTTAACCCATAGTCTACGAGCGAATTTATCCGCTCCTATGTTCTTCTCATCATGCCATTCTTCCTGCCAGTTCCGTATAGGCTCCGCGCTAACTGCGTATCCCACCCCGTATCCTCCAGCAGCCGTTCCCCAGAGATGCGGAGTTCCAGTAGCTATGGTATCATCAATTATCTTTTTTAGACATGACTTCATTTCATCCTCGTCATAAACTTCCGGTAACGGCCCGGTTCCCTTCGCAACGATTGCTTTCAGATTTTTTGATCCCATGACAGCTCCGTATCCGCCATATCCAGCCGCATGACTCCATTTCTGCATCACAGCTGCTGTCCTATTCAGCGTTTCGCCAGCAGGACCTATGTATAGAATTCCGGGCTCCTTCCATTTTCCATAATTAGGCTCCTTCTCCGAAAGGAGACTTCTAACCTCCTTAGTGATTGCTCTGATCGTCTGTTTTCCATCTAAGCCCCAGATCTTATCTGCTTTCCTTATTTCTACATCTTCATCATTTATGAAGATGTACACTGGCCTCTCGCTTTTACCTGTAATTATCAGTCCATCGAAGCCTGAGCATTTCAGTTCGATTGGAAACTCGCCGCCGACTGTTGATCCGACTATTCCGTTGCATAGAGGAGACTTGCCAGAAATGCAGATTCTACTTCCAGGTATATATCCGGTTAATGGGCCCGTTAGCACTGTTAAAATGTTTTCGGGTCCCAGCGGGTCAACTGTCTCCCACTTCTCGCCAAGCCTATCCCAAAGAATCTTTACGGCTAAACCTCTACCACCAATATATTGCCTAAGAACCTCTTCTTCTAATTTAATGATTCTGATGCTTTCGCTTGATAGGTTTATATCCAGAATTTTTCCCGCATATCCTCTAACCATTTTTAAATCAGCTCCTCCGCTTTTTCACCGTAAAGATTGAATGCTACGTCTTCGGTGATCTCTTCAGGAGTTCGTGAAGCCAGCCTCTCCGTATCTCCGCGTTGCCCTAAGACCACAGTCTTGAGAGCATAAAAACCAGCTTTTTGACAGATCTTTACGCATTCGGGATCTCCACCGCAGAGATCGCAGATCACGACATACTTTCTATTCGGATGTAGATGGGGGATGTTCCCTGGGCATTTTCGTATGCATTCTCCGCAGGCAGTGCATTTTTCCTGATCAACGAGTACGGCTCCCGTCTTTTCGTCGATGGAGAGAGCTTTTGATGGGCAGGAATTGACGCATGGGTAATCGTTGCATTGAACGCATAGGTGCGGGGCTTCTACGCCTGGAACAAGCATGAAGACCCTGATCCGAGAGGCCTCAGGCCAAATCCTCCCCTCATGATGCAAGGAACAGACAATCTCGCAGAGTCGACATCCGCTGCATTTCAAGTAGTCTCTATCGATCCATATTATTTGCGTCTCTTCCGTCATACTGCTTTCCCTCTTTCTGCTGAAAAAATTATTTTTTATAAAAGAACTCTTGGTTTATTTAAATGTTTACGGATATATGCAGGGGAACATGGAGGGTTCTTAATTGAAAGTGACTGTTCGGTTCTTTCCTTCCCTACGCAGGCTTGTTAAAGCAGATATGCTAGAAATAGAGCTCCCGGAAGGATCAGGCATAAACGACCTACTTGAAGAGCTTACAAGAAGGTTTGGAAAGAAGTTTCTCGAAGCGCTCTACATCTCTGACTTAGGTTTCACCGATCCCTATATATCAGTTATAATTGACGGAAAAACAGTAATATTGTCAAAATCTAAAAATTATAGGTTGAAGAATAACTCGGTTGTCTCTTTCTTATCCCTTATCGGAGGCGGCTGATCTCCTTTAGACGAGATAATGAAATTATGTTTGTCTTGAATAATTATTATTCTACTGTTTGGTCTGCTTGTTTTCTCTCGTTAGAATCGTCAAGCCTATAACGAGTAGAAAGGCTCCACTAATCTGTATCACTGTTGTATGTTCTCCAAGCAGAAACCAGGCAAGGGCAGCTACAAAAAAGGGTGATGAAAGTTCGGTGATTGCGACTTGACCCGCCTTTATCCTTTTAAGCCCTTCATAGTAGAATATGTATCCCAATCCTACAGTTATTCCTAGAAGCACTTGGTAAATGGATTTTATTACGAGCTGATTGAGAAAGAGCAATGTTGGAAGAAATATGAGAGATGCGACAAGAAACCTGTAGCCGACTATTACAACGCTGCTTTCATGTCTCGTTAATCTCTTTCCAGGAATTGCCGTAGAGGCCCAAAGAAGCGTAGCCAAAAGAACCACAACGTCGCCTATACTCCCAAGTTTTAAGTTAACTATATTGTCAATTGTTCTGCCAGTTATCATAATGACGGCTAATCCCACTAAAACGCCGCCGAGTATATCATTTTTATGTATTCTCTCTTTAAGAAAGAAGAAGCCGAGAATCGAGACGAAAAGAGGCTGCAAATGAGCGATTAAAGCGGCATTTACAGCTAATGTCTGAGTTAAGCCATAGAAATATATGAGGGGAGCAAGCACCGTCCCCATTAAACCAACGGATATAACGTCCATCAGACTAACGTTCTTAATCCTTACATTTTCTCCCCTAAGCAGAATGAAGGCGAAAGCGGTAGCTGTGGCGAAGAATGCTTCTGACGCTGTGACTTGTAAGAAACTTAACGTTGACAGCATGAGTTTTCCGAGCACAGTCTCAATCGCCCACATGCCCCCTGCAGCCACGCCGAAAATGACGCCTAAGGCCCTTTGATCAGTCATGTTAGTCACCATTGATGATATTAGCAGTGCATAAGGGATTCAATAAAAAATTTGCTTTGATCTACAAGACTGGAAACACGTCTCAGCATATCAGCTGGATAGAAAGGACCGAGCTCATATTTGATAGATATCGGAGAATCAATCTGCCATTACAAAAAGATTCGTTTCGATGCTGGAAAGGAGCAGGGAAAATTGCTTCCTGTTGGTGGGCCCGGGGCGATTTGAACGCCCGACCAACAGGTTATGAGCCTGTCGCTCTAACCAGGCTGAGCTACGGGCCCCAGTATCAGCAAAAATATATTTTTGTATAGTTATTACTTAAGGATTTTCCTCAAGTGAAAAATTGACGGTGAAGATTTAAAAAGAGTTAGAAGAGCGCTAATGCTGGTGAAATTATGAGTGATAGATTGGGAGTTGGGCTCATCGGCTGCGGATGGGCTGGTTGGCAGCATGCAAGGGCGTATGCCTCGCTTCGCTATCAAGCGGATCTTGTAGCCGTAGCTGACGTGGATGAGGAGAAAGCTAGATCGCTTGCACGGGAATGGGGATTTTCGTCTTGGCATAAAGATTACAGAGAGATTCTCTCTGATCCAAGAGTTGATATTGTGAGTATATGTCTTCCAATATATCTTCATGCTGATGTATCTGTTGAGGCTGCTGAGGCTGGAAAGCATGTGCTTTGCGAGAAGCCTATGGCTGGAACCCTAAAAGAAGCGGATGAAATGATTCGGGCTGCTAGAAATTCCGGAGTCAAATTGATGATAGCGGAGACTGTTAGGTTTAATTCGGTTAACCTTAAGCTGAAAGAGTTGCTTGAGGATGAAAAGATAGGAGAGGTCTTTCTAGTACGTATATTCAGAGACCATGAGATGCATGACTATATCAGAGCCCGTCCATGGATGCTTGATAAAAGAAAAGCTGCTGGTGGAATATGGATGTCTGGAGGAATACATGACGTTGATGCGTTAAGAATGCTAATAGGCGAGATAGAGACTGTTTCCCTCTTTCAAGCGAAGAGTGTTTTACCAGAGATGGAGGGAGACGATACGTCAGCTGGCATACTCAAATTCGTCAATGGCGCAATCGGCGTGGTGACTGAGAGCTTCTCGACAAAGACATTTAGAAGAATGTCCCCTATAGGATGCCCCTCCGTAATAAATGGAAGCTTAGGAACGATAACGGCCTTTCAAGAAGAGATAGAGATATACGGAGCAGAAACAGGGAAAGACTCCTGTCAAAGAATAAAAGTTCCGAGGAACGATGCATTCATTGAGGAGATTAAACACTTCATAAACTGTGTACAAAACGATGAAGAACCAATAACTTCGGGAGAAGAGGAACGAAGAAGCTTAGCAGTAGTCTGTGCAGGCTACGAGTCTCTGGAAAAAGGTGGAATACCCGTCCGCGTTAAATATTAAAAGTTAAGGCTTTAATGAGAGCCCTAAAATTTTAAATATGCGGGAAGAGCTCAGAATAAACAGCGCCGCCGAAAAAGTTACTTGCTGAGCCGCCGTTCACGTTTCAAGACGTGGACGAGAGCTCAGCTCGGTAGAGCAGCGGACCATGAGGCATAACTGCCTCATAGGCTGAGGCTGTTAACCCGAAGGTCGACGGTTCGAGTCCGTCCGGCGGCGCCACTTATATACTCAGTCATAAACCGGCGACACCCCGCTTCATTTCCTCTTTCTAAAGAAGACCATGCCGTTTCGTTCAAGGACATATTCAAATCCAGCCTCTATGAGATCCGCGATTTCCTTCGGGGTTCTCGCCACTTTACAGATGAACTCATCCTCTTCCTCGCACTTTGCAAGCTGCACATACTTCAGGGTGTTCTTGATGTTTTTATGTCCAAACGTCTGCATCACATATAAAATGTCCTTTGTCTTCCGGTATTCTATTGTTCCCTTCCAGTGACGCAGAGTGCGAAAGCTGATCTGCAGGAGCCTTGGATTGCCGAGTTTATGTGCGGCTCTCTTACGTTGCCGCTCAAAGACACGTCTCATACTATTCACATTTTTATAATGGCTGAAGATCTTCTTTCCTTCGCGTGGGATCTTATCCAGCATGCTTACCAGTTTGCTGCTTATTTTGTGGATCCGCGCTTTGCTCTTCTTTTCAGGCGTTATCCTTATCGTCCTATTTTCGAGGTTAATGTCTCTTTTCATTTAAGATTGAAGATTTCGCTGACTCTTGCGCCAGTCAAGAATGCCAAAAAAGTCAATACGTAAGACGTGAATTAAACCGAAAATCGTGGTCGAAGTCAAATATTACGAGAGAAGCAAGAACGACATGTTCAGATACCGGACTTTCTAAGAGTATGGACAGACAAGAAGCCAGATGAGTGCCGCTTGATAAATTAAAATGACTTTTTCATTTAGCCATAACCACGACTACCTAGCTTCCTTAGATTTCACTTAAAAGAGATAGGAAACTTCATGAAAGATAAAAAAAATAGGCTTGCTTCTGACGCCCCGAGACCTCCGTAGGAAACGATTCATTCTATAAATTTCTTAACAGTCTTTAAGGCTTGGAGGAATTCTCCACCCCGTTCGGTGAGCCTATAATGCGGCCTATCACCTATGTTTATGGTCTTTAGAAGACCACGCGAGATTAGGAACTCGACAATCTTTCTCGTCCGGTTAACTGGAAGTCCAGCACCATAGGAGAGCCTCGTAATCGAGCAAGCCTTCTTCCTTCTAATAGCCTCTAAGACATCAAGATAAATATCGTACCGCGTTCTCTTCTGCAACTTCATCACGGATGAGATCTCAGATCGGTGGGGGTGGAAGCCTCTCAGTCTTCTCCGGCTCCCTAGCGAAGTGCACATCCTCTTCTTTTCGTAACTCCTCCGTGTATTTGATCTCCCCCGCTATTCTGCAGCCCCTCTCTATGTATATATTTTTAGCATATACATTTCTCGCTTTTGATCCCTCCTCCATCGTCACGAAGTTCGCATAGATATCCTCAGCTTCAGCCCTTTCTCCAAGGAGGGCCTCCTCTGCAACGACTATTCCCATAATCTTTCCTCTCCTGCCTATTCCAACCTTGGCTGCCTTGATTCCTTCAACGGTTTCAATTCGACCTCCAACTCTGACTGAATCTTTAGCTCTAATCGTTCGGGCCTTAACTGAGCCTCCTACGGATACAGAGTTGGCTTTGAGAACTTCACCTACTTCGACTTTTCCTCCGACATCCAGCTTATCCGCTAAAGTAAGGTTTTTTCCTATCTTTAAGGTTCCGCCGATGTCAATGGATACGCCTTCAGCATCGCCACTTATACTTGCTCTTCCACCAACATCTATATCCGAGAATTTCAAGTCGCCGTTCACCTTCAAAGTCCCGCCGACATCGATCGATCCAAGGGACAGTGCGCTGTTCGACTCAAAGGCCCCCCCGACGCTTATTCTTTCTTTTATTTCACCGCCAGCAACCCTCACCTTCCCTCCGACACGCAGTTTCTCAATAGAGACCTCAGATTCCGAGATAAATGTCCCACCGACCTCAACTCTTTCAACATGGACTTCTCCTCTTCCCCTGAAAGCTCCTCCAACGCTTACCTCAGCCGCCTTTATTCTACCCTCTATCTTAACGGATCCACCCGCCTCAATCTGCTCTGCTTCGACGTCGCCTTGTGCCTCGAATGAGCCGCCTACCTCTATTTTCCCTCCTTTTGCGTCGCCTATAACCCTTATCTTCCCACCTACCTCTATGCTCTCCACGGAGAGGTTCTTTCCCACGAGGACTGCTTGGTCAACCTTAATGTTTTTCGCTAATAGGTCTCCCCTAACCTCTAATCCTCCATCATGAATTCTGATGGATCGTTCAACTGAGAGATCACCATCAACAGTTAAATCGCCCCGCCTTCCCCTAATCAAGCCGGCGGAGAGGCTGCACTCAAATGTGCAGTCACCTACATACTGAACTGTTCCTTGAACTTCAACTTTCTCAGAGTCCTCAGCTCTCACGTAAGCCCCATCTGAAAGGTAAAGATCTCCTTCAACTATGCCCAACACCATGGCGGCCCCGGCTGGTACGGTAACTCTATTCAACTGTTCTTCACCGCGCAAGGGTTTCCCAGATTCATATATAAAGGTAGGGCACAAGATGAGAACTCAAATTGTACTTACAAGAGACTGTATTTCTTGAAATCGCAAAAATATAGAAATCACATATAAAATGAAAAATAAGAGGATTTGCAGGATATTTCTCCACTGGTCATTGATTCAAGTCCGTCCGGCTGCGCCAACTAACTTTTAACCCAACATTATGTCTAAAACTACGATATAGACGTTCTTACGGCCTGCCGGATACTAGCTTTTGGCCTATGGCCTCCGCCTTTTTCAGCAATTCAGGTCTTTCACTAACCGGTCTCTTTTTTGTTCCATAGCCTTTCAAAACAGCGAAGGTTTCAACTCCAAAATAACGTTTGAATGTTTGTTTTATCCACTCAACTACGTAATCGTAACCATCCGGATTATCCCAATAGTATGTTATAACTATCACAAGTTTCATGCCTCCGGGAAGTCTTCTTTCATCTTCGTAGATTGCAAATCGATCGGTTACGATCTTTGCTTGGGCACTTACATGATCATGATATATTGGTGTTCCGAAAATGATGGCGTCGGCGGTCTCAACAGATTTGAAGATCAACTGCATATCATCCTGTATGTCATCGCCTGTCCATGGATGCACGTTCATTTCACCAACGTAAAATATTTCAGTCTCTGCACCTTCCTTTCTGGCTCCTGATAAAACAGCTCTGATAAGCTGAGCGGTATTTCCGTTCCGCCTAGGACTACAAACTATTCCAACAATCTTCAATACGATCTACTCTTGGCGATTTTCGCATAATTTAAGAATATTTTATTTTTCAGAGATAGATAAAAAGATACTGTTAAAAGCTTCATTCTCTCTGCATTATGAATCATTGATGACGCTTATGCCCATACAAGAATGTTCAAGCCGCCTTTCTTTATAATCGCAGATATGCCTGTTTGATCTTCAGATCGTTATGTTTGAGCTCAAGCATTTAAATCATCTATGCATTATTCTCTTCTGGTGGATTACATGATACGAATCGGCATTGTAGGTTTCGATACTTCCCACGTAGTGGAGTTTACGAAGAGAATCAACCATTTTGATGTAAGTGAAGGTTTTTGGGTTGAAGGCGCGAAGGTTGTAGCTGGATATCCAGGCGAACCCACGCCGGCTGCTTCCCAAGACGTGCTGGATGAGAGGACCGAGATCCTTAGACGATATGGCGTAGAGATTGTTGATCAGCCGGAGTCCTTGATAGGATTAGTTGACGCCGTTATGGTTGAGTATAATGAGGGAGCGAAGCATCTGGAGGCGTCAAGACCCTTCATAGAAGCGGGGTTACCGGTCTTTATAGATAAGCCTCTAGCATGTTCAATTGGAGATGCGAAGAAGATATTTGAACTAGCCGACTCAAATAATGTTCCGGTGTTCTCAGCTTCTTCTCTGCGTTATGCTTTGGAGGTTCAAAAGCTTAAAGAGGCGAAAAGTGAAGTTGGCTCCATTCTAGGAGCGTCAGCCTATAGTCCAGGGATAATCGTGCAGTTTAACCCGGGCCTCTTCTTTTATGTAATTCACGCTATAGAGCTGCTTTACGCTTTGATGGGTAAGGGTTGTCAAGTTGTCAGATGCTATTCGGAGGATAGATGGGATGTTATAGTGGGCAGATGGGCTGATGGACGTGTAGGCATAGTGAGAGGTTTAAGAACTGATGCTAAGGGATATGGCTTCATAGCTTTCTGTGAAAAAGAGATAGTCTATTCAAGCATAGATACATCATGGATCTATACGGAGCTCTTAAAGAGAATAATTGGAATGTTTGAAACTAAAAAATCCCCTGTTGACCCATCCGAGACGCTGGAGATAATAGCCTTTACAGAAAAAGCTATGGAATCCAGCAGGTTAAACCGTGAAGTTGAGGTTAACATTTAAACTTTCTATGGGGGAGGCGTAAATTCTTTGAGCAGAAATGTTCGAGTAGCTTCCATATCTTTCTCCGGGGTGAATAAAGATTTTGGAGCTAGAGAAACTGTAAGAAAGAATATAGAGGCTATGGTTAAGCTTCTTGAGGAAGCCTATTATGAGGAAGCTGATATAGTATGCTTTCCGGAGGCTGCGCCTGTTATAGGCTTGCCTATTGATGTGGCCGTAACGTTAGCTCAGCCTGTGCCAGGACCAATATTCGATATATTCTCTAGTAAGGCTGATGAGTATAACTTGAGTATTGTCTTGCCTATGCTAGAGATTAAGGATGGGAGGGTTTACAACTCGGCTGTTCTTATAGATCGTCGTGGTGATTATTTAGGAAGCTACCATAAGGTTCATCCTACCATAAGCGAGATTGAAGCTGGAATCACACCTAGCCTTAAGCCTAAAGTTCTTAAAAGCGAATTTGGGCCTCTCGGCTTCGCCATATGCTTTGATTTGAACTTCCGAGATGTCGTTGAGGCTATAGCCGCAGCTGAGGCTAAATTAATCTTCTTTCCATCAGCGTATCCCGGAGGCCTTCAGCTCTCAATATGGGCCTTCGATTACGGAGCCTATATAGTTTCTTCATTAAGAGGTGAAGGAAGTGTAATTGTTGATCCCTTGGGAAGGGTCTTAGCTAGGTCTAGCTCCTATAATCCGATAATTTGTAAGACTCTAAATTTGGACTATGAAATACTTCATTTAGACTACAATTATGAAAAACTGAGCGAAGTTAAACGTAAATACGGTTCCAAAGTTGAGATTGACGTCTCAAGACCCGAAGCTGTATTCATACTCGCTTCAAATTTGAAGGAAAAATCTGTCAGAGAGATCATTTCGGAATTTAATCTTGAAACGCGAACACTATATTTTGCTAGAGCCAACAAAGTTAGAGCTGAAGTTTTAGGGAAAATCTGCGTAAAAGGCAGGAGCAACAGTAATTGTCTCTAAAATATGCTGGGTACATGCCCCGCCTTTTTATCTTTTTTATTATTTTTTAAAAGGTCTGCTATTTCGTTTTTACAATCAGCATTAATGAGCCTAAGAGGATTAGAAAGATGCCGATGGTTATGAAATAGCTGGATCCCCACCCAGCGGCGGTTTGATTTGTGTAAGTGTTATAGGTTAATGCTATTCCGATGAGTGCTAGAAGTAAACCTATGATTTTCTCAGCGTACGTCAAGATGAACCCGTATTTTTCGCTCATTCTCCAGTCGCCGATCTACTAAATCTTTATGATCCATCTATAAGTCTTTCTAGGCTCCTAGTTCCCTCAGTCTTTCTGGAAGATACTTATCAACAATGTGAGTTAAGCCGTATCGCGAGAAGGCTTCGAGCTCACACTTCTTCTTTATCTTCATGAATATGTCTATTTGCTTCTGCCAATGTTTATCTTCGTATCTAGGATCATTCTTTAACTCTTTCAGACGTTTTAAATCTCTATCGTTAAGTTTTTCGCTTGGAAGCTTATAATCAATGATGTCTGAGGCCCAAACTCCAGCCCATTTAGCGTCGGGGGTTGTTAATTCTCTTAGGTGCGCTGCGTTAGCTGAGCCTGAAATTATGACCATGGCTATATGCATTCCCCAAGGATCAGCATCGCTGAAGATGTAGACTGGAAGGCCAAGCTCCTGATTTAACCTTCGAATAAAGTATCTTGTTGAGCGGGGTGCTTGGCCAGCAGTATATATGAGGATGGAGTTGAATTTTTCGTAAACCCTTTCTTCTACGAAGCGTGTGAACATGGCGCCTTTCTCTATGACTATTACCTTGTCTGCGGTTGTTTTGATGAATCTTGCGTCGGTAAGGGCTGGCCCTATCATTACGCCGTCAGGATGGGATGAAAGATTCATTCTTCGATTCTCATATCCTGGCACAGTATATTGGATTGTTAAATCTCCGAAGACTGCTGAACGTTCTTCCGGAAATACATTAAAGGATTCCCGCGGATGCTCTATCGCCGTTTCCAAATCGGTTATTATATTGTCAGATTCTGACTGGTCTTTGAAGAAGATGTCATAAGCCTGAGCTGAATAATAAACATCTCTAAGAGTGCTCGTCTTTCTTTGCCTTAATAGTTCATGAACAAAGTATGCTGTCCAAACCATCTGGGTGAAGGGGCGGAGATGCGCTATATTCCTGGAGCTCCTTGTAACTGTTTTGTCTCCTAGAACGTATTGTCTGTGTTGTTGACTGTAGAAGATGTTGTCTGTTGAGCGGCTTCTCATCCTAACCATCGGAAACGTGCCTTGATCAATCTCTCTGCAGAACTTTTCTCCCATCTCTTCGAGTTTTTTCTGAACTAAGCTCTTTATGCCAGTCAGAGACGAATTATTCCTCTTATTCGACAATGTCTTCTAATTCTCCCCAATCTATTATTCACTTAAACCGTCAACATAAGCGTCAAGCAGACTCTCCATATCAGGTTTTAAAGATTTAGCTTGAACCTTAATAGCTTCGTATTTTCCTCTTAAAGTCCCATAAATTTCGGAGCTTGAGGTAAGAGCAAATTCCGGTATAAGAACCTCCCATTTAGAGTTTACAAGCCCAAGCACCCTGACGGCTGCTGCATTTTCCTCATGCTTGTTTCTTATATGCACAAACACAACATTGTATAGGCGTGAGTCGAAGACCTCGCTGTCTACATACTCATTCAAGGTTACAAAGTCCTTAAAGACTTGTTTCCTCAGATATAGCTTGTTTATATCCGGAGGGTCTTTACGTCCAGCTAGCTCAGCTGAGAATTGAGCTATTTTTGGAAGGTATCGAGAGAATACGGCGAGTCTCCTAACTTGCCTCTTCACCCTTTCTTTTCTGGAGAGATAACGAGCCAATTGACGTGCAACTTCTCTGATCCCGTTAAGAATCTCCCGGCTAACCTCTGGTTGATCAGCTAATATCTCTTTTCCTAAAGTCTTATAGGGAATCTTGGTGCTGCAGACATGTATGATGACGGCGAATGGCATGCTTGGAGAGATATTATATCTCCTCCAGTTGATCGATCTAACGATCTTCCAGCAGACGTCGCCGGATTCGTCATAGACTAGCGGAATCTTATTTGCGAACCTGTAGAGAAGAATATCATCTTTCGCTGGGACCTTTCCGCCGTATGCTATTGCAACCTCGACAATAAATGGATGGCCAGAGTATGCGGAGGGCTTACGTTGATGTACAGCGACGAATTCGGGTTGAAGCTCCTTCAATACTCCGGCTCTTAGAAGATCCTCTCCAAGAGGAGATAGGCAGTCAGATTCTGGAGGAAGAAAACCGTCATATTCCTTCATTTTCTGTACGAGGTTCACAATCTCTTCAGGCCTAAGACTTTTAGGATCCTTCTTCTCCGGAACTCTGGCATATTTTAGGAAATCCTTTGCAGTTTTCTCTCCAACCCTATGGAAGTGTCTCTGCATGAATCCCAGCATGTTCTTCTCGGTTGTAGACCGTATTATTCTCTGAATCGTTTCAACATCTACGCCGTGAGGGTGAGGATTGATCTCTTTAGGTGGAGGAGGCATCTTGTCAACTGTACGATCAAACTTGTAGAGTCTGCCGCGTGGATCGACGAATATGATGTTTGCGTATGGATTAACCATGGCGGTCTGCTTCAGATACTCAAGTACCTTTGGCATGGCTTGAGTATAGCTTCCCCTCAGATGAATCTCGACGACTGTTCCCCGCCATCTCTTACTCTTCCTACGTAGGTTCGCATGAATTCTACGGTCAAGTATGATCGGCCTATTCTTCTCAATGTCTATCATAAGTCTATACTCGACTATTCTAGAGTTTCCGGTGCTTGATATAGCCGTCATCGGTTTGTTAGTTGTTATCTGCCCATAGAGGATAGCCATTGTGCCGCCGAGACCAAATGTCCCACGGGTTTGTTTTAGCCGATACTTTGAGCTGAAAAGGAATTGTCCAAACGCTAGGGGTATGTGATGCGCCGCTATTCCCGATCCGTTATCTGCAACCCTGAGGGTATAGGAATCTTCATTTTCCTCATCTTTTGAGAGACGTATATAAATTTCAGGTAGGATTCCCGCGACTTCCGCTGCGTCTAAGGAGTTCTCGACTAGTTCTCTTATAGCTGTAAAGATTGCTCTAGCGGGATTTGTGAAACCAGCTATCTCTCTATTCCTATAGAAGAAATCCGCAGGGCTTATTTCTTGAAAGACCTCTGGAATAGTTGGTTTCCTCCTCCAGCGTAAATATTAGACAGTCTTTATGTCTATACTCTAGTGTAAATAAGATCACGAGCCTCAATATAAATTTCGTATAAAAATAGAACGTGGAGAAACGTTGAGCTTCAGTATTTCTTTGGAATGAGGGGTCTGCCCTCCCAAAGTTCAAGTTCTCTTCTTTTAAGTTCACCTCGTTTTCTCTGAAGGAATCTATAGACTGTTGCATGCTGATTTCCCTTTATGAGCATGTTAATTGCTTCCCTAGCTATCTCGGATTGTTCCACTCCGCCTATTATGGAGACGGTGTGTCCATAGACTGAAACATAAGAGTCGGTGCATTCCTCTATTATTCTACGTGTTTTACCTTCCTTTCCGATTATCCGACCCTTCACTCTTCTGATGTCTGACTTACTTTTTCCAAAGATGTCTCGAAGGTTGATGATTGTAAGCATCGCATCTTCGTCTTGGAGCAGACGGAACGCTCGTTGCGGTGAGAATCCTCTGCCTATTGCGAGAACAATGTCTCTCGCTTTGAAGAGGTAAGACGGATCCTTTGCATTTTCATTCATACTTATTGTGACGTCTCCTGTCTCGCTGTCTATCTCGAGTGTAACGTCAAGATTCTCCTCTATTTCACGTTTAACTTTCCCGTTTGGACCGATCAAAACGCCGATTCTTTCCTTTGGTATCTTAACGAAGAGCTGCGGCACCTGTAATCCTCCTAAAAATCTCTTCGGAAGATTGAATCTCAACGTCTAATCTTTTAAAGTACCTATTAATATTCTCGATGTCTCTCCAAAGGAACCGAGTTGCGTTTGGATGTTCTATGGAGACTGCTTGAGACACATCGAAGATTACAGGCTTGTTTTTCCATATCATAATGTTATATTCGCTTAAGTCTCCATGGACAAGCTTCGCCTTCATGTAAAGCCTCTTGATGTAGAGAAGTAGCTGCCTATATATCTTCTCAGGATTGGAGAGCTCAACTTCTCTAAGTAAAGGTGCACTTACACCGTTCTTTCCGATGAACTCCATCAGAAGCACGTTGTTCCTGACAGTGTAAGGCTTAGGAACTCTCACTTTAGCCCTGTGAGCATCCGTTAAGTTTCTAAATTCCTTTCTTGCCCAGAGATAGATTAGATTGCGAGGGCTTCTTCTAACATGTTCAAAACGTGGATCCCCAGATATATATGTAAGCATGCCCTTCTTGAATTCAGCTGTCACCGTTAAATAGATCTTTATAGCAAGTTCACTTCCATCCGGATGTTTACCCCAATAAAGTTTTGATTCCTTCCCAGCCTTAACTGCGCCATAAATCTCATCAATCCATCCGTCATTCATGAGATCATAAATCGTCATCAATGTCGGCTTATCAAAAACTTCCTCGAGGGCTTCGTATTCCTCACTTCTCTTCTCCTTCATTAACTGTTCAGTCTCATAGGTCTTTTCTTGACGCTCGAGTTTCTTCCTTAGGCCTTCTTTAATTGCCACTGCTAAAACCTCTCTTTGATAGCATTTAGAGCTTCAGAAGTCCCTGCTTTCGTAGATATTCAGCTTGACCCTTCGTGTATCGCCAGATTATGTCCCCGCGCGTTTCAGATTGAAAATCCCATGGGCTTACAAGAACAATATCCCCTATTCTTATCCAAACTCTTCTTTTCATCTTACCTCGAATTCTACATATTCGTTCATATCCATCTTGGCACTTCACAAGAACACGATCATTGCCGAGAAGCTTCAAGGCTACTCCGAAGACATCCGTCGCCTCCGGAAGGACCATCTCATCAAGATTTTCTTCACTAATTACTTTTTTCTTGCCCATGGATATACCTCGTAGGATGCTGACTATCTTCTCCAAATTAAATATTTAATTAAGTATAAACTCCGTCACTTAAATATCTATACGCAACATAGTCTTCTTACATTGTTCCAAAAGCCTCATAGATTGGAGATCCTTGCTGCGAAGGACATATGGAGACGAATCTTCTATTTACATTATGTAAACCTACGTCCTTTAGACTTTACCCCTTTGAAACAACATTGAGGACGCTGATCAGATATGCTGATTCCTTATAATTCGGGTATTCCAGCCATATTTTAATGCAGTTTTATACATCGTTAAAATGTTCTCTACCGGCACATCTGGCTGCATAGCGTGAGTTGGACCTAAGATTAGCCCTGTGGGTCCAAGCGTGGATATACGTTCCTTCACCTCCCGAGCTACATCTTCCGAACTGCCAAAAGGTAAAGTGCTCTGCACACCTATTGTTCCATCAAAACATAACTTGTCTCCATAAAGCTCCTTAAGCTTAGCCGGATCCATACATTCTGGCTGGATGGGATTTAGTATATCAACCCCTATCTCTATAAGATCTGGAATTATCGGTTCAATCCAGCCGTCGCTGTGAAAGAAAAAGAAGACTCCGTTTCTGTGGCAAAGATCTATCAGTTCAGCGTATTTAGGCTTCAAGAATCTTCTCCACATCTGAGGAGAAAGCATCATTCCCTTCTGCATTCCAACATCATCTCCATCCGTTATAACGTCAACTCCAGCTTCACATAGCAAAGAGGCTTCTTCCATCCTCAGCTTGTGTAGTCCATCCAAAATTCTGTTCGCCTCATCTGGTTTTACGAACATCTTTCGAATAATCTCCGAGAAACCAGTCAGCTGCCACGCTATCTCCCATAAATGAGTGACTCCGCCTTGCAAACAGAAGTCCTCATATTTCCTACGCATTTCTCTGACGGAGTCAATTGATTCCTCATCGATTTCCGGCCATATATAATCATCCAAACTTACCGTCTGTAATGGATGCTTTATGAATGTGTAAGTGTATGTATGATCTGGGGCCCATATGCTCTCAACCCCCCAAATATCTCTTCTGATCTCAAATGCGCCTCTATATCCGATTGTGTAGGCGGTTCCATACGGCCCCTCCTTCTGTTCTACATTTTCTGGAAGGTAGCCTCCCCTTAGCCTCAATCCGACGCCTATGACGTCTACTCCCAAAGACTTATAGATCTTGATTCGCCCTTCCTCCGTTTTATCCTCAACGCCTAATGCTCCTCTCAATCTTTCATAAACTTCCGGACGGACACGTAGGGTGAGCGGTATCCTATCAGGATCTTCAAGCAGTATACTTCTGATACATCTTTCCCTAGATGAGATCAAAACAATCACTATCCCTGATCTATTGATCTTGAAGATTGTCTACTATTTTCGCATCTTAAATGTTATGATTTTTAGATTTCTTAAAAGAATTTGACATGAAGATTATGAGCTTAAAGATCAGAATTGTAAAGTCTAAAATGGAGATTTAAAGATCGGTTAAACTCCAAAAAATTTAAAGATCTGATGATTTTGATAGTTTGATAAGTTAGAAGAATCTATATTGTTTGAAGGTGAAATTGATGAAGAAACAGTTTCACATATTGTCATTGCTACTGCTTTCTTTGGGATTACTTCTCACATCCTCCGTCCTGAATGCTCAGAGCCAATATGTATATTATGGATATGTCCCTTTGAAGATAGTTGATGGCGGAGAATCCACATTACATATTGTTGGAAACCATAATGAAACAAGCGTCCAAGTTTTATCTCTGCCTAAATCTGGCGTGCTGGCTGAAT
>Ga0190363_1000769_pt1 | contig 19147 bp, 24 predicted proteins | sample 48721867_MG_FD_161272 | JGI IMG/M metagenome (GOLD analysis project Ga0190363, IMG submission 161272) | Hydrothermal vent microbial mat bacterial communities from Southern Trench, Guaymas Basin, Mexico - 4872-18-6-7_MG | ecosystem: Environmental > Aquatic > Marine > Hydrothermal vents >... | reverse complement strand
ATTGATTAGGTAGCTATATAAAAGTCCCATGATGGCGCCAAGTACTGAAGCCTGAAGGATTTGAGCTATTGGTGTAATTGGTATGATGAACTTTAATGTGCCCTCGATCTGGGTTAATGTAGCATTAATTATGTCTTGAGGTACATTTTGAGACTTTAGTTGTACGATCACTATTTCCCTAACTAGGTTATTAATGTTCTCCATCACAATGAAAACGAACGGTATAAATATTAATGTTGAGATTATTGCAGCAATAATGCTAATGAATATGTGCTTTCCCTCAACCACAGATACTACCTCGGTTGGAAATATAATACATCGCATATATAGGTTATCCGGTGTTGCAGACTGGATTACATATTAATGGCTATATCAATAACCATAGCATTAACACCTTCCCTATTGATTCTCACATACATAGCAAGACGTAAGCCCATGTACTGGATCGACTCCCTACTAGGGGGTGGTGGCTGGTTTATTGCTTTACTCCTGAGACTACCTCTTTTAGGGCTTATATCAAGAATAGACATAATGGTTAGATCGGTATTATCAGCATTCTTAGCTGGAATTTTCGAGGAGGGTGTTAGATACGTTATCATGAAGTTTAGAATGGGTTCTAACACGCTATTTACTAGATGTCTAACCTTTGGTCTTGGTTGGGGGCTTTTTGAGGCATTAATAATATATTGCTTCAATGTCCCACTAATTATAGCTTTAGGGAGATATACCGTAATAGGCTTAATGGCTGGTGCAATCGAGAGAAATATAGCAATACTTATCCATGTTACGATGACATTGCTAATAGCTTTATCAATCGCCCTAGCCAAGTTAAGATACTTTGTCCTAGCAGTAACGCTTCACGCACTTATCGATTGCATGGGCATCACAACCCTCTTGATTAGGAATCCATTAATTATTGAGGCACTTATAGCTATACCTTCAATAGTTATGGCCTTCATCATAATCAATTATTCAAGGAGGGTTCTTGAGGAGATTCCTAAGAAATAATAGCCTTGATGCGATTTAAGCCTGGTGAGGTTATGTCTACAGGAGACGTGATTATCGCTACAATAGATAGGATTCCGGGATACAGAATAAAGAAGGTTTTAGGTGTTGTCAGTGGTAGTGTTGTTAGGGCAAGAAGTATTGGTAGAGACTTCCTAGCAGGGTTAAGAAATTTAGCTGGTGGTGAAATTAAAGAATATACTGAACTTCTTGCTGAGTCGAGAGACATAGCTATTAAGAGAATGATTGAGAAAGCTAAGAAACTCGGCGCTAATGCAGTAATAGGTGTGAGATTCACAACATCAGCAGTAATGTCTGGGGCATCGGAAATAGTAGCATATGGCACCGCAGTAATCATAGAACCTGAGAAAGAATGATTTCAGTATGGTAATGAAGATAACATAATTACCAGGAAAGACGCACGCGAGTGATTATTTTTAACCTTAGCTACGTCTCTACTGAAGGGATGCATTATTGCCGCCTAAGCCAGGTCTTGATAGACGCATATGGGAACATCCAATATTGACCTTTAAACGTGGTAAGAAAGTTAAGTTTTATTTCAATAATGTTGAAGTTGAAGCTTATGAAGGTGAAAGCATTGCTGCAGCACTTTATGCTATAGGAGTTAACGTGTTTTCAAGGAGTATTAAGTTAGGTAGACCACGTGGAGTATTCTGCATGATTGGTAAATGTAGTAGTTGCTTCATGAAGGTTGATGGAATACCTAATGTTAGAACATGTATAGAACCTGTTAGAGACGGACTGAGAGTTGAAGTTCAGAATGGTTTAGCTGATATACCTACGGATGAAAATGTTTTTGAAGTTAAAGATGAGATTGTCCTTGACGATGTCGATGTGTTAATCATAGGGGGCGGCCCTGCAGGTCTAGCCGCAGCTATGACTGTAGCTAAGTATGGGTTAAATACCGTATTAGTAAATGAGCACTTCAAACTTGGGGGTCAACTCGTTAAGCAGACCCACAAATTCTTTGGATCTAAAGAACTATTTGGAGGTCTTAGAGGGTTTCAGGTAGCCGAGGAGTTAACTAAGAAGGTGTTAAGCTTTAGCAATGTTAAAGTACTCTTACAGACGGTTGCTTATGGCATCTTCCGTGATGGTTGGGTAGGGTTAGCTAGTAAAGATAGACTATACAGAGTCAGGCCGAAATACATGGTCATAGCTACGGGAGCTAGTGAGAGATACTTAGCCTTTCCAGGTAATGATCTACCAGGGGTTATGGGTGCTGGTGGCGCTCAGACATTAATGAACGAGTATGGGATACTGCCTGGTGAGGAAGCTTTAGTCGTTGGCTCAGGTAATGTAGGTGTTATAGTCTCTTATCAATTACTACAGGCAGGTGTTAAGGTTAAAGCGATACTTGAGATTCTATCTCATATTGGTGGCTGGTTTGTTCATGCTGCTAAGGTTAGGAGATATGGCATTCCCATACTGACTAGCCACACAATCAAGGCTGTATGGGGATATGATAGGGTTGAAGGTGCGACCATAATTAAGGTTAATGAAAAATTTAAGCCTATACCTGATACTGAGAGAGATGTAGAATGTGATTTAGTATTACTAGCCATAGGTTTAGCGCCTGATACCAGATTGTTCGCACAAGCCGGAGCGATCATGAAGTGGATACCTGAGTTAGGTGGTTTAGTACCCATAAGAACACCCTACCTGGAGACAAGTATTGAGAGAGTTTACGTTGCCGGCGATTCCTCAGGTATTGAGGAAGCAACCACAGCTATAATTGAGGGTGAAATAGCTGGTCTAGATATAGTTGCTCGTGAGCTAGATAGCTCTGAAGCCTGTAAACGTAGAGATGAACTTCATAGATTTTTATGGAATGAATATAGACAGTCACCGCTACTAGAAAGATCGAGATTAGGTAAGATGAAGGCTACAGTAAGTTTTGAGGAGATGAGCAAGCTTAGGAAGAAGTTCCCACCACCCATATCACTGTCTGGTAGGGGGTGAATTCTTGTGAATAATATACCTAGCTTTAGGAAATCTGGAGTGATCAGTGTTGATGAACTAAAGAAATTAGATCTTATACCGCCCGAGGAGAGGCTAGCTAAAGGTCCTGTAGCTATAGCTGAGTGTCCTGAGGAAATACCGTGTAATATATGTGTTGATGCATGCCCGTTGAAGGCCATACGTATGAGCTCCATTAATGATATACCTAGGATTGATTGGAATAAGTGTATTGGATGCGGAATATGTGTTAGTAGGTGTCCTGGGCTAGCGATATTCGTAGTAGATATGTCAAAGCCTGACAAAGCATATATAACTTTACCTCATGAATTCTTGCCTATACCTAAAATTGGTGACGAGGTGATACTGCTAAGTCGGAGTGGTGAGGAATTAGGGAAAGGTAAGGTTACGAGGGTATGGGAATACAATAAAACGTGGGTCGTAACTGTTGAAGTACCAAAGAATTTAGCCATGGAGGTGAGAGCTATATGGGTAAAGAAGTAAGGAAACACCCCATAATTATATGTAGGTGTAGGGATGTAACGCTAGAGGATGTAGAGAGAGTACTAAGGGAAGGTATTAATGATATAGAGACTATTAGGAGGATATTAGGTATTGGTATGGGGCCGTGTCAGGGAAGGACCTGTATTCCATTACTTATAAGTATCCTTTCAAGACGATTAAGGAAATCACCTGAAGAACTCTTAATACCTAAGGTGCGTGCACCCATAACACCCTTACCCATAAATCTATTGCTTAAATCTAAAGGAGACTTACATAAAGGTGAGGTATATGGTGAAGACTAAGGTAATTATAATAGGTGGGGGTATATCTGGATTATTCATAGCGTATAGCCTTTTAAAGAAAGGCATTAAGGACATAATTGTCCTTGAGAAGGGATATTTAGGTTCAGGATCTACTGGCAGGTGTGCTTCAGGTATTAGAGCTTCATTCACCTCAAGAGAGCATATAATACTTATGAGACGCAGTATTGAATTATGGATTAAGTATTCACGTAGCGAATTAGGTAAGTATGGACTTTATTATGATCAAGGGGGTTATGTATGGATAGCAACTAGGGATAGAACTTTAAGAATGTTTGAAGAGCTAGTGAAACTCCATAATTCCCTAAGTGTACCAACACGTATAATAGATGTTAATGAATTAAAGCAAAAAGTTCCATCTATAAAAGTTAGAGATATTATAGGGGCCATGTTCGATCCTATGGCTGGTAAGTCATCACCATTTGATACAATTCATGCACTTTATAATTATCTTAGAAATGCTAATGTTAGAGTACTATTGCACACTAAGGTTAAGAGAGTGATTAGTAAGGGATCAAGAGTCTTAGGTGTTGAAACTGATGGCAAATTCATTGAGGCAGATATAGTGGTAGTTGCCTCTGGCAGTGACTCACGTGACATACTAAAGGGGTTAAATGTTAATATTCCTATCACGAACCTACCGAGACATGCATTAATCACTGAAGCTTACAAACACATTCTCAAGCCATTAGTAATAGACTGGGATACACCTGGTGTCCCGTATATTACCCAGACAAAGGATGGTGGTTTCTACATTGGAAGAGAAATTGAGGATGAACCTGAGACATCACTATATTCTCAAAGAATAGATTTCATGGCTAAGGCTGTAAAACCATTAACTAGGTTCTTCCCGTGGTTAAAGAATGTTAGGGTATTAAGGTACTGGATGGGTTATTACATAACGACCCCTGATCATCATCCTATATATGGACCTGTAACTAATTATGAAAACCTCTTCTTAGCAACAGGCTTTAGTGGTCACGGTTATATGATGGGTCCAATAACAGGTGAAATTATAGCAGAATGGATAGTCTATGGTAGACCATTAACACCCGAGGCTGAAAGATTAACATTAGATAGATTCCGTAGAGGTGAGTTGATAAAGGAGATAGCCATAGTGGGTTAAGCTATTCAAACTCATTATAGCAGTTTAATTATCTCTAAACCGTATAACTTTGGTTAAAGCAAATGGAGGTTTTAAGTATTGATAAGAGATTAAGGGGTGACATGATTAAATTTTACGTTAAATTCGTAAGCCTCATCATGAATTCCCGTGCACTCACATTTGAATTCAGAAAAATATTATCCCTGAAGAAGAGAGGTCAACATTATGAATCATTAATAAGCACTAAATGCTCAATAAGTAGAAGGGGTAAAGATCTATTGAGTATTAAGATAACTTCACCTCTTAACTTACCAGACATCATACGTAAAGTTGATGAATTAATAGTATTATGCTCATTAACTCATAGTACTACCGAAAAGATATACAGGATTTTATGTGTGATTGTAGCCATAGTAATCTCACTGGCAGCTAGCGCTATAACGGGGATAATTCCCGACATTATAAGGGTGATGATGGTGATAGCATTCATAACTCTAGTCTCAATAGCCTCAGAATTATTTAGGGTTAAAGTAAGTGTTAAAACTTTTAATAAAGCATTAAGTACTCATAAGATGTTATTAAGCGTTGACGGAGCTTATGCGGAGATTTTTGATGTAATCAAAGAGGTAATGATTAGAATACTAAGAAAAGGTAATGAATCACTCCATATCAATATCAATGAAATATTAGACGAAACCTTAAGAGATAGATGTACGGCAATACTTAGTACGTTAGGGAAAAATTACTAACACTTAAATTGCTGGGGATGTTTCATAATTACATTTCATTATAACTATCGATAAAGCGAATATCATTTAATAGGGCTTAGAATACCATAAATGTTTTACAGCATTTGCGTGGAAACATAAATATGTGTTTATTACTACTCATTTGTAAGGTGTAGGTAATGGTTAAATTAATCGATGTTACATTACGGGATGGGCAACAATCACTTATTGCCACTAGGCTAAGTACCGATGATATAATCAGGGTGGCTGAATTACTCGATAAAGCAGGTTTCTATGCATTAGAAGTATGGGGTGGTGCTACATTTGATGCTGCATTAAGGTTCTTAAACGAGGATCCTTGGACTAGACTTAAAAGAATAAGAGAGGTGGTTAAACGTACGAAGCTCTTAATGCTTCTTAGAGGTATGAACTTAGTTGGCTATAAGCACTATCCGCAAGATGTCGTTAAAAAGTTCATTGAGTATGCGTATAAAGATGGTATCGATATCTTTAGAGTCTTTGATGCATTAAATGATCTTGATAATTTAGAGCTTCCTATTAAAGTGACTAGAGATTTAGGTGCAGAATTACAGGTTTGCTTGGTGTATAGTGTAAGCCCTGTCCATACTATTGAATACTACATAAAATTAGCTCATGATATCATAGCAAGATTCGAACCTGAAACTATAACTATCAAAGACATGGCTGGTTTATTAACACCTTATGTAGCGATGGAATTAATTAAAGAGTTAAAAAGACTAGGTGTTAAAGTTAACGTACATACGCATTCGACATGCGGTTTAGCGCCTATGACCTTGCTTAAGTCCATTGAAGCTGGAGCGGACTTCGTTGATGTGACTTTATCAAGTCTTTCATTATATATGTCTCATACACCTGCTGAATCGCTTATTGCTGCATTAAAGGGAACTAAGTATGATCCTGGAGTGAGTTTGGAAACACTCTATACTGCTTCGAAGGTTCTATGGGAGATTAGAAAGAAATATAGAGGCTACGATTACGCACTTAATGCGCCACCCATAGATATTACTGTTCTTAAGCACCAAATACCTGGTGGTATGCTTAGTAACTTGATGGCTTAGCTTAAGGAGCTTAAGGCTGACAGTAAAATGAGTGAGGTTTTAGATGGAGTCAATAGAGTTAGAGAGGATCTTGGCTGGTCACCCTTGGTAACACCTATATCGCAAACAGTTGCAACACAAGCCTTACTTAACGTACTAAGTGGTAAAAGATATGCGGCTGTTGTCACAGAATTGATAAATTATATCGAGGGTAAATACGGTAAGCCACCAGCAACGATAAGTAAGGAGCTACTTAAGCTCATTAAGTCTAAACGTAATAGAAAGACTCATAATCAAGTAATGAACTTAGATAAAGCTCTCAAGGAGTTACCCAAGACTCTTGCTAAGAAATTTGAAGATTACATAACGTATGCATTATTTCCTGAAGAAGCCCTTAATACCTTAAAGAAAATTTATGGTATTAAGTAGTTAAGATGATTATCTTAGATATGTCCTTATAAATTTCATAGCTTCTCCTAAATCCTTAGCACATACCTTAGTTAAACACTCTCTATGTCTAGCTATCTCTATAGCAGCAATATAGCCTGCACTTAATGCTCCTTGAATATCTGCTAATGAATCCCCCACATGAACGGATTCCTTGGGCTCAACATTTAAAAGTTCTGTAGCCATACTGAAGATTTCCCTTACAGGCTTCTTATATATGGCTATATTTGACGTTAAGACTAGGTCAAAATAATTAATTATATTAAAGTGCTTTAATGTTTCAACTACATCTTCATGACTTAATGCATTAGATATTACAGCTAGTTTTAGCCCATACTTACGTAGTTCCTTGAGGAAGTTTATTACATCATCATATAACCTCCTCACTTTAATTGCTGCATTAATCATTGATTTTAACGAACTCTCAACAATTTCGGGTTTAGGTGCTATGCCTAAATACTTAAGTATGTAACTAATCCTTAATCTTGAGCTTGGCTCTAGACAGTCATTAAAGTATTTTAACTTAGTCTGATTCCACATACTAAATGCTTTGTAAACCTCTTTTTCTTTAACATCATAGCCTAAACCCTTAAGGTAAGTAACTAATGCCTTTATTGACTTCCTCATAACATTAGACGGTTCTTCACCAATACAAGAGCTCTCGAAGACTAGGGTGCAACCTAAGTCCACAGTTATAGCCTTAATCATGCTTAACCCCTAAGTATTCTATATGTATTTATGTTTTAACTCAGTTATACTACATGACTCATAAGCATACCTTTACAATATTGATGTAAATATTGATGGATGTCCTTATAAATTAAGGAAAAGACGTATATTTGGTGACTTAATGAGAAGATATACATCAATTGATATCAGACTATACAATGTTGGGTTTGAGAAGATAGTCGACTTCTTCTATAGGTTAGCTGAGCTAGCTGATGAATTAAAATCCAATGGTTTATGGTTCCGTTACGGACCTGAGGCTTTACCTGATACATTAAGAATTCCTTATAGGGGTACCTTGAGGGTGAAGTACGGATTCCCAATATTCCAGAAAGGCGGTGTATGCATGGACGTAACTAATGTCGAGCAAGCACAGATAGCTGAGGATGCTGGTGCTGTATCCGTTATGGTTTTAGATAAACTACCATATGATGTTAGAAAGGCTGGCGGAGTTGCTAGAATGGCTGATGTTAAAGTTATTGAGGAGGTCATGAATAGTATAACCATACCTGTCATGGCTAAGGTTAGGATAGGGCATTATATGGAAGCTAAAATACTTGAGGCAATAGGTGTTGACATGATTGATGAGAGCGAGGTATTAACACCAGTCGATGATAAGCACCACATTAATAAGTGGGAGTTTAAGATACCTTTCGTTAATGGTGCTAGAGACTTAGGTGAGGCGCTGAAGAGGGTTTCCGAAGGTGCCTCAATGATTAGAACGAAGGGTGAGGCAGGTACAGGTAATGTTGCTGAGGCTGTTAGACATATGAAGATAATTATGAACGAAATAATGACCCTACGTACATTACCGCCTGAGGAGAGGGTTAAGAAGGCTAGGGAGTATGGTGTCGCTTACGAACTAATTGATTTGACAGCTAGATTGGGTAGGTTACCCGTAGTCAATTTTGCAGCAGGCGGTATTGCTACGCCAGCTGATGCTGCATTAATGATGTGGTTAGGCGCTGACGGTATCTTCGTTGGATCAGGCATATTTAAGAGTAGGGATCCTAGGGAGAGGGCTGAAGCTATAGTCATAGCTACGAGCATGTGGGATGATCCTGAAGCTGTGGTTGAGGCCCAAAGGATGATTAGTGAATCGAAGTCAATGATGGGTATAGACATACGTAAGTTAAAGCCTGAGGAGCTACTCCAGGTTAGAGGTGCTTAAGCTTGAGGATAGGTATACTGGGATATCAAGGAGGTATCTACGAACATTTATACATGATTCGCAAAGTATTCGATGAATTAAGACTCGATGGTGATGTAGTAATAGTTAAGAGACCTCACCACTTAAGAGATATTGACGGCATAATAATACCTGGCGGTGAGAGTACAACTATTGGAAGGTTAGCTAAAAGATTTGGTACACTTGATATAATCAGAGATTTAGTAGTTAATGGAACACCGGCATTCGGTACATGCGCTGGAGCTGTAATGATGGCTAAGAAGGTTAAGGATAGTGTTGTTGGTGAAGTAAAGCAACCACTACTTGGAGTCATGAATATTGAAGTTATAAGGAACTTCTACGGAAGGCAAAGAGAGAGTTTTGAAATAGATTTAGAAATTCCCATATTAGGCAATAAACTATTTAGAGGGGTATTCATAAGAGCTCCAGCCATCATTAGGTTATGGGGGGATGCTAAACCCTTAGCAAAACTAGACGATGTAGTTGTACTTGCAGAACAGAGGTCAATGTTAGCTTCAACATTCCATCCAGAATTATCAGGAGACACAAGACTTCATAAATACTTCATAAGAGAATTAGTGAAGAGGTAAATTAGTCAGAATCCCCTTTAAGTAACTAACCTATCTAACAGAAGCTAAATAGTTAATCTAGTTGTTTAGGGAAAACATTTCAGGTATTATTCGACTACTACTTAAAGTCAACTCTACTCTACATAAATCAATAGCATATCCTACATATATTCTAAGCACTAAATACAAAAAGAATCACATTACTAAAGCAGCAACAATAAGAAATTATTGAGATCCATCCATGAATATTTCACCATTATGAAGAGTGCTTTAAGTAGTTTAAATCGAGACGCTCTTACGTAAAAATTAGAATTCAGTATTATTTTCAATATCTTTAACATAATGTTTGGGAGGTCCCGACCCACCGCTTCTTTCGCCAGGGTTCCTCTCGGGTGTCTGCGGCATTACTTATTACTTAATGTTCGCCTATGTCATTAAAGCTTAGCTAAATCTGTTTCATTCTTTTGCATCATTGCCTGAAGAGTTACTTTAGTCGGTACTTCCTTAACAAAGTTCTTTATAAGTATATGTGTTAATTTGTGGCCCTTCCACGTTAAGACATCACGATCATCTATATATTTAAGTAACTTTAAAATCTTAACACTCATTAATACTTTGTCAATTCCCTTACTTTCACGGTATTTTGTCACTAAGTAATTTAAGTTAATCTTACCTATGTATAAATTATTTGCAAAAGCTCTCCATAACAACGCATCCTTACTTAATCTATCAATCTATTGATGTACTTTAGCATTTTCTTTTTCATTAATGAATTACACCACCTTGTTTATTGAAGGGATGTTCATATGTTCATTTAATCCCGTTAAATTAAATGTGCCAGGACCTAAACCTAAATACTCACCCTCCATTTCATTACTAACGGCCTCGTATGCGTCAGTATTGCCTCTAGTCCATGACCATATAGTACTCATACTACATCCATGATCTTCCAGCAATTCCTTACCTTTCCTAAGCATTTTAAGTTCAACACTTAATGGAGGTTGTTGAGGTAAGTAACCCCTTATAATCTCTTTATATAATCGTAAATACTTAACTAATATTAATGGGTAAATAGTTACTTGATTTACACCAATGCAAATAGCTGTCCTAATATCATTAATAAAATCATTAACTTCCTGACTAGGTATTAGAGAAGAGAAAGTCTATGTTAATTATGTATATTAAACTCCCTTACAACGTTCTGAAGTAGCCTAAGTATTTTATTAGACTTTCCTACTTCAGGTCTTCTTAACATACTCAAGTATTCATCCTTAAATGATTGTACACCTATACTTATCTTTGATATGCCTAGATCTAATAGTCTTGTTACCTTATCCATGCTTAAATCTAAGGGATTAGCCTTAATACTTATACTACCTTTAATATTGAAGTACGCGTTTAACGCTTCATTTATCGTTCTGAATTCTTGTGGACTTAAAATACTTGGTGTGCCACCACCAAAGTATACCCACTCAACATTAATATTGTCGAACTCACTGAATAGTCTCCCAATTATACTTATTTCATTAATTAAATACTTAAGCCAATCCTCTACAACCGTCTTATTATAGATAACCTTATAGTATGGACAAAATGGACATATAGACTTGCAGAATGGTACATGAATGTACACCCCTATTGCTTTAGAATTTACTCTATACATGTCAGTAATTTCATCTAAACTAATGTCCTTAAGGATAAACTTAACTTTCTTCTTAACTAAGGATATAATCTTACTAACCATGATACGTTCTAGTACGGTCATTATGTGTGCACCAAGTTTAATGTATAAGTGCACATAAAAATAGTTTAGCTAATTACGTTCAACTTCATCATAGTCTTATAACTGAAGATGCGAGTAATACATTATTGGCGATGATAGGGTAGGTTGCTGATTCATGATGTGAGGTCCCATTGCTGATTCAAGGTGTCGTTAACTTATTTATGTGGTTCACTCTATGTTTTAGGGATTAGGATGGTATGGAACGATGTGGTTAGAGCGTTATTCCCTGGTAGATTTCAGCCTATTCATCTAGGCCATATTAGTGTCATTAAGTGGGTCTTAGAGAGAGTTGATGAATTAATAATAGCTATAGGTACTGCTCAAGAATCTCATACAATAGTTAATCCGTTCACAGCTGGTGAGAGGGTTGTCATGATTAGATTAGCTCTTGAAGAAGCAGGAATAGATTTAAGGAGGGTATATATAATACCAATACCCGATATACTTATGAATTCTGTATGGCCATACTACGTACAGATGTATGTACCTAAATTCAGATATGGTGTAGCTAGGAATCCGTTAGTTATTAGGCTATTTAAGGAGGCCGGTTTTGAAGTATTAATACCGCCACCCTATGATAGAGCTAAATATTCATCAACAAGGATTAGAAAATTAATACTCTTCGGTAGTGATGAGTGGAGGGAGTTAGTACCTAAGTCTGTAGCTAAGTTCATAGATGAGATAGGTGCTACTCAAAGATTAAGAGAGGTTACGGGAGTCGATAAATGACGTTAATAATTGATGGATCATTTGGCGAGGGTGGAGGTCAGATACTAAGAACATCGGTAGCACTATCTTGCATTACCGGTAAGGAGGTTAAGGTAGTTAATATTAGAGCTAAGAGACCCAAACCAGGACTTAAGAGGCAGCATATGACGGCAATTCAAGCTGCAGCAGCAATATGTAATGCTGAAGTCTCAGGATTAAAACTAGGCTCAACAACTATAACGTTCAGACCTGGTGATATAAGGTATGGTAACTATAAATTCGATATAGGTACTGCTGGCTCAATAACTTTAGTACTTCAGACATTATTGCCAATAATGGCTTACTCTAAAGGCTCAATAACTGTTGAAATTAGTGGCGGTACTGACGTACCTTGGTCACCACCAATAGATTACGTAAGGAACGTCATAAGATATCACCTAAATCTTCTAGGTTACAGTTTTAATTTAGATCTGATCCGAAGGGGGCACTACCCAAGAGGAGGTGGTCTAGTTAGAGTAAGTGTTGATAGACCTCCTAGGGGGTTTAATGGTATAAAGCTTATTGATAGAGGTTCATTAAGGGTAGTCAAGGGTAGGTCACACTGCGTTAGATTGCCTAAACATGTAGCAGAAAGGCAAGCAAGAGCTGCCGAATCACTCCTTAGAAGGGAAGGTGTGAATGTACCAATAAGTATAGAGCTTGAGTGGTATGAACAGAACAAGGATTCACATTTAGGTCCTGGATCTGGTATAGTATTATGGGCTATATATGACAAGACTATAATTGGTGGTGACGCCTTAGGTGCTAGAGGTAAGAGAGCTGAAATTGTTGGTGAGGAGGCAGCCACTAAATTACTTAAAGCTATGAAGTCAGGTACGGCCTTAGATAAGCACATGAGTGATAACATAATACCGTACATAGCGTTAGCTAAGGGAACTTCAATAATAACTAGTGAGGAGCTAAGTATGCATGCCTATACAAATATATGGCTTGTTAAGCAAATACTAGGTATCAAGGCTAGACTTGAAGGTGAGCTAGGTAAGCCATTTAAATTAGAAATTAAGGGTGCAGGTATTGAGTTTTAGATTACAAACTTAAAAACCTAATCATCACATAATCCAGGGTGTAGTGTTAAGGTGCCACTAAGTAGTGGTGACGTAATACTTGTTGACTACTCAATCTTCGTTAAGGGTACTGGAGAGCTTGTTGAGACGACATCTGAGGCCATAGCAAAACTACACAGGAAATATAAGGAGGGCGAAATCTATGAACCTGAAGTAGTAATTCTAGGTGAAGGTAGGTTAGTGAGAGGGTTTGAGGAGGCATTAATGAATGCTGAAATAAGTAAGGAGTATGAGATTGAGGTACCACCCGAGAAAGCATACGGTGAAAGAGATAGTAGTAAGATAAAGACCTACTCAAGGAGGTTATTCCTTAAGAGTAATATAATACCTGAGATAGGTAGGGAAGTAAGAATAAATGATCAAGTAGGTAGAATAATAGCTGTTGAATCAGGTAGGGTAGTTGTCGATTTTAACCACCCATTAGCTGGTAAAACGTTGATAATCAAATTTAAAGTATTAAAAAAGATTGAGGACTTATCTGAAAAAATAAGATACTTACTTAAGAGAAGGCTAAAACAGCTTGATATAAATAAGGTTAAGGTTGAGATAAAGGAAGGTAAAGTATTAATAGAACTCCCTAAGGAATTCAGACTTGCAGATGGAATTCAGTTAATAAAGTTGTTAACATCTAGGGATATAATTAAATGGGTAAAGGATATTAATGAAGTATCCTTCGTAGATAGATTTAGTAAGTCAGAATTTGAGGGTGGTAGTAGTGAGCAATCAGAAAGAGAAGAGACAGCCAGAGGTTAATATCGGTGTTGTAGGTCACGTAGATCACGGTAAGACAACGTTAGTTCAAGCCCTAACTGGTATTTGGACTGCTAGACATTCCGAGGAGCTTAAAAGGGCTATGACTATAAAGCTAGGTTATGCTGATGGAGATATTTATGAATGTGAAGATCTACCAGCTCCCGACAGATTTAAGACCGAGCCTAATTGCGGGAAGCCCATCTATAAGCGTAGCGTATCTTACGTTGATGCACCAGGTCATGAGGTACTTATGGCGACCATGTTGTCAGGAGCGGCTCTAATGGATGGTGCAATATTAGTCATCGCAGCTAATGAACCATGCCCTCAACCACAGACGAGAGAGCACTTTGCAGCTCTTGAAATAGTTGGTGTGAAGCACTTAGTTGTGGTTCAAAATAAGGTTGACGTAGTTACTAAAGAGCAAGCATTAAAGAATTATGAACAAATAAAGAAGTTCCTTGAAGGTACATGGGCTGAGAATGCACCGATAATTCCTGTTAGTGCTTTACATAAGGTTAATATTGATGCCTTAGTCATGGCTATAGAGGAGTACATACCAACACCAGAGAGGAATTTGTCGGCTGATCCATTAATGTTTATAGTACGTTCATTTGACGTTAATAAACCCGGAACAGCACCTAATGAGTTAGTTGGTGGTGTTGTTGGTGGTTCACTACTTAGGGGCGTATTAAGGGTAGGTGATGAAATAGAGATCAAGCCAGGTATAAAAGTTATTAAAGGTAAGACTGGTGAAGCCTATGAACCATTAACGTCGGAAGTCACTAGTATAAGATTTGGTACCAGGGAGTTTAAAGAAGCAAGACCAGGTGGATTAGTCGCTATAGGTACTAAACTTGATCCCTCACTAACTAAAGCTGATAAGTTAGTAGGTAATGTTATTGGTAAAGCTGGTACGTTACCTGACCCATCATATGACTTAACTATAGAATATAAACTCATGGAGAGAGTAATAGGCACTAAAGAACTACTCAGAGTTAGACCTTTAATGAGGGGCGAAAGAATAATGATTACAGCTGGATCCGCAGTATCGCTAGGATTAATTACTAAGTTAAGTAAGGATGTACTTGAAGTCAGATTAAGGAAGCCTGTAGTTGCTTGGGAAGGTATGAGGGTAGCAATTAGTAGGCAGGTACTTGGTAGGTGGAGATTAGTTGGTTGGGGAGTAATAAAGGGATTTACGAAATGAAATGATGTCAGGGGAATGTAAAGTACTTCTAGATACAAGTGTACTACTTTTAGTTTATGATGGTGTAGACCCCATAGAGAGTATAGATGATGCTTTAAGCACTAAATGTGATTATTATGTTCCTGATATAGTAATCGATGAGTTAATCAAGCTAGCTTCAAAGAACATCGGAATTAAAAGCAGAGCAGCAAGGCTAGCACTACAGTATATGAGAGGTAAGGTCAAGGTTATGATCACCGATAAAAGGTACAGAACCGCTGATGAATTCATTAAGAAGTACGTTATGAGTGATCCATCAATAATAGTTGCAACGACAGATGACGAGTTGAAGAGGGAACTTAAGAGTAAAGGTATTAGGGTTATTACATGGTGGTTCAGTAAAAGAAAGTTTGTTGAAGTTTAGTAGGTTCATTTAAATTTTAACTGTATTAATCACATTATGGAAGCCATAATGCTTAAATTCACGTTAATTCCTTAATTTAGGGTAGATTAAAACACTTAGACTAGGTGTTCAAGAGATGTTCCGAATGGTTGAGATAGAGGATGTAGTTAGGGTATCACCTGATAAATTTGGTGAAGATTTACGTAAGATTGCATATGATTGGCTAAGAAATAAGTATGTTGGTAGAGTTGACTCAATTATTGGGCTTGTCATAGCTATAGCTGATGTTGAAGTTGATCCTGAAGGAATAATAATTCCAGGTGATGGAGCAACGTACCATAGCACTAAAGCTAAAATCATAACATTCTATCCAATAACTAATGAAGTAGTTGAGGGTGAGGTAGTTGACGTTAAAAGAATAGGTATATTCATTAACATAGGCCCTATAGATGCATTCGTACATATCTCTCAGATAGCTGATGATAAGATGATATATGATGAAGTAAGAGGGACATTAACAGGTGAGGAAACTAAAGTAACCATAAGTAAGGGTGATATAGTTAGAGGTAGGATAGTTAATGCAGCACTTGCACCACCAGCATCGATAAGGGTAGGTATGACCTTAAGGCAGCCAACATTAGGTAAGATCTCAGCTAAATAATTTAAACTCCTTAGTTAAAAGGTAATCTAGAAGGTAATTAGTATGCCCGTTAGAAGGACGAGATTAAAGCCGTTTAAGGCCTGCACTAAATGTAAGTACCTAGTACCTCATGAAGTAGGTAAGTGTCCTATTTGCGGCTCTGAGAGCTTTACTGATGAATGGTCAGGTATGGTAATAATAATTAATGTAGACAAATCAGAAATTGCTAAGATGTTAGATATAAAAGTACCTGGTAGGTATGCTATAAAGCTAGGCGTCTAACCTAATATTTAAAACGGGTTAACAATAAGCTGTGGGAGGGGAGGAATTTGAGTGAATTAGAAGTTGCTAAAGTTAAGGCAATAAAAAGTGCAACGTTACCTAATGGTGCACCACTACACATAATAAAAGAAAGAGATAACAAGCTAGTGAAGAGACTTGAAATTGAAGGTGTAGTGGTACATATAGGTAAGGGAACTCCAGCAAGAAGTGATGTTATTAGGACGCTCTCTAAACTTTACAATAAAAGTGAGGAATTAATTGTTGTTAAGTCAATTCTTAGTGAATATGGTGTAGGTGTTTCTAAGATTAAAGCTCATATATATGACTCAATTGAGAAACTAAAAGCATTCGAACCTGAATACATACTTAAGAGACATGGTGGATGAGAGGAATGGCTGAAAGGTATAAGCTTTACGAATTTGACTATAAGACTGGAAAGATAAGGTTAAAGAATAAAATCTGTCCTAAGTGTGGTAGGGTTATGGCATTTCACAAGTACCCGGTACCTAGATGGCATTGTGGATACTGTAGCTATGTAGAGTATGTTAAGAAGGGTGCGTGAGATTTAAATGGTAATTGTTTTGGGCATAGAATCAACAGCACATACTTTTGGTGTAGGTTTAGTAAGGGATGAAGCTCCTTACATTATATCTGATGTCAGAGAAAATTACCTACCTGAAAAAGGTGGTATACACCCTCGTGAAGCAGCATTATTCTTCATGGATAGAGCTCCTCAAGCAATAGCTAAAGCTCTTAAGAGCTCCTCATTAAGTATTGAATCCATAGATGCGGTAGCGGTGGCTTTAGGCCCTGGTTTAGGTCCTTGTTTAAGGGTTGGGGCAACAATTGCTAGAGCATTAGCCACGTACTTTAATAAGTCATTAGTACCTGTTAATCATGCTGTAGCTCATATAGAGATAGGTAAGTTAGTTACCAATGCTAAGGATCCCTTAGTAGTGTATTTATCTGGAGGTAATACATTAATTGCAGCATTAATCAGTGGTAGATATAGAATTTTCGGTGAGACTTTAGACATTGCATTAGGTAACTTTATGGATATATTCGTGAGAGAGGTAGGCTTGGCTCCACCATATGTTGTTAATGGAGTTCATCAATTAGATAGATGTGCTGAGAAAGGTAGGAATATTCTTAACTTACCATATGTTGTTAAGGGACAAGATGTATCCTTTTCAGGATTACTAACAGCGGCGTTAAGAATGTATAGAGAGAGGCGAGCAGATCTTGAGGACATATGTTATACTATAAGAGAAATAGCCTACTCAGCAATAGTTGAAGTTACTGAAAGAGGCTTAGCACATACAGGAAAGAATGAAGTATTAGTAGTTGGTGGTGTTGCTGCTAGTAAGTACTTAAGAGAGAAGTTTGAGCTCATGACTAGGTCAAGAAATTGCGAGTTGTATGTTGTCCCACCTAAGTACGCGGTCGATAATGGCGTTATGATTGCCTGGACAGGACTGTTAAATCTTAAGCATGGTATTACGATAGAGCCTGAAGAAGCATATGTTAAGCAGAGATGGAGGCTTGACCAGGTTGATATACCCTGGTCTAAATAAGTTAGGTAAAGTTGTATATGTAGGAGCTGAAGCAGTACTCATTCTAGGAGAATTCTTAGGTATTAAATCCATATACAAAATACGTCTACCTAAACCATATCGAGACCCAAACTTAGATCTTTTAGTAAGGAGTTTAAGAACAAAATCTGAGGCAAGAATTATACTATTAGCTAGAAGTATAGGTATTAATGTACCAGCAATACTCCTTGTTGATGTAGATTTAGCACTCATAATTATGGAATATATAGAGGGTCAATTACTTAGGGATTTACTAAATAATCTTAACCATGAGATTGCATGCAAATTAATCCATAACGTGGGTATTCAAGTAGCTAAAATGCATAAAGCAGGTATCGTTCATGGAGATTTAACTACGTCAAACATGATTTATAGTAGCGGAAGAATTTACATTGTAGACTTCGGATTAGCTAAGATGAGTAATGCACTTGAGGATAGAGGCGTTGACATTCACCTATTTCTTAGATCTCTTGAAAGTACTCATTTCAATATTAAAGATCTACTATTCAAGTGCTTCATTGACGGATACGAGAAGATACTAGGAAGTAAGGCTAAGGAGGAGGTTTTAGCTAAAGTTCACGAGATAAGGCTGAGAGGTAGATATGTTGAGGAGCGAAGATTAAGAGGAGAGGAACTACCATAATTAGGTGGGAGCTTGATTAAATTAAACATATTGACAACTAACCAAGGTAAAGCTAAGGAATTCATCGAATTAGGCAATGAACTTAATGTTAAGGTTAACATAATTAATCGATACAAAATGGAAATACAGAGTGAGAGACTAGAGGATATAGCATTAACTGCAGCTATACTTGCTTCAACACAGCTTAAGAACCACGTAATCGTGGAGGATGCGGGATTATTCATTAACTCATTAAGGGGATTTCCAGGTGTGTATAGTAGTTACGTATTCAAAACCATAGGTATTAAAGGAATTCTTAAACTGCTTGAGAATGCCAAGGATAGGTCAGCATACTTTAAATCGGTAATAGTATTTGCTGATATAGGTAGGGGTATAATTAAG
>Ga0190363_1000768_pt1 | contig 19147 bp, 15 predicted proteins | sample 48721867_MG_FD_161272 | JGI IMG/M metagenome (GOLD analysis project Ga0190363, IMG submission 161272) | Hydrothermal vent microbial mat bacterial communities from Southern Trench, Guaymas Basin, Mexico - 4872-18-6-7_MG | ecosystem: Environmental > Aquatic > Marine > Hydrothermal vents >... | reverse complement strand
AAAGTTGGAGGTCAACCGCTGGCAGATGAAAATGGCTAACACCCCTTTGAGTAGATCATACATGGCAGTTGGTATAGCAGGTAGTACACCTAATGTATGGTAGACATTAACAGTACCAGCATACCGCATACCTATACGACGGATGTCAAGGTTATACAATCGACCAAAGAAATACGCGGGTAGGATCGAACCTATAAGATAACCTAGAGCTATAGAGATAGCACATAGCATGCGTATAAAATTTATCCGAACTTGGGTGTAGTCAAAACATTAGCGAAGCAATCCTAAATAGGCGTAAAAAGACCATAATCACACCATGATCACCTATTGACCAACCCATAGTTCGTTGTATTATAATAATTAAGCTGGTGTAGCTCAGTGGTAGAGCAGGTGATTTGTAATCACCAGGTCGGGGGTTCGAATCCCTCCACCAGCTTTTGGGCGGGTACCCAAGTGGCCAAAGGGGGCAGACTGTAAATCTGCTGGCGTAAGCCTTCGGGGGTTCGAATCCTCCCCCGCCCATGCGGGAGTAGCTCAGTTTGGTAGAGCAGCGGCCTTCCAAGCCGCTGGTCGCGGGTTCGAGTCCCGTCTCCCGCTATACTATGGAGCGTAAACCTATCATCCCACTACGTGAAGACGTTATCCATAAAATAGCAGCCGGTGAAGTTATTGAACGCCCCGCTTCATGTGTTAAAGAGTTGGTTGAGAATTCGATAGATGCAGAAGCTACACAGATTACGATACGTGTGAAAGGTGGCGGTATAGATCTCATCGAAGTAATAGACAACGGATATGGTATACCAGCCGATCAGGTAGAGCTGGCGGTTGAGTCACACACTACCAGCAAAATAAATGATATAAGTGACCTGGATAACCTCACATCACTTGGCTTCCGTGGCGAAGCACTCGCCAGCATACGTAGGGTAGCGGATATGGAGATAATCACACGTGCACGTGAAGAACCTGTAGGTACATACCTGCGAGTGGAGAACGCACGTATTGTTGATAAACGTCACATAGCCCGTAACGTAGGTACAACTGTAAAGGTGTATCGGCTTTTCGAACGTATACCTGCAAGACGCAAATTCCTGAAGTCCAAGCGCACGGAGTTTGGCCACATACTAGGGAAAATTTACAACTATGCGATCGCATACCCTGAAATAGGGTTTAAACTTGTGCATGACGACGAAGTGGTACTGGATCTCATGGCGGATGAGCTGGAGGCGCGGCTGACAAACCTATTAGGTGAGGAATTCATGTCGCATCTGGAACCGTTCGAGGCCTCTGCATCTAATATACTTGTTTGGGGTTATGTATCACGACCGGAGATGTTGGACACACATCCGCAAGAGTTCGTATTTGTTAACCATCGCCCGGTCAGAAGTCACATCATACGTAAAGCTGTACAGGATGCGTATGGGTTAGATGATAAATCCAAATATCCATCATTCGTGATTTTTATAGAGTTAGATCCCGCCATGATCGATGTAAACATACACCCACGTAAGGATGAGGTACGGTTCGGTGATGAGCAATCCCTTTACAACCTTATTGTGGATGGTATACGGGATAAATTACGTATAAAGTTAGTGAAAGGGTTCGCCAGACCGGCTGCTGGTGCTGGTGAAGAAGAGTTTATACTCGAAGGTGCTAGGTTCTGGCAACTACATAACTCGTATATATTTGCACAAACAAAACAGGGGCTCATTATAGTGGACCAGCATGCAGCCCACGAGCGGATAATATACGAACAGCTACTTAAAAGTAAGCCAACCTCACGACGGCTAATGTTCCCGGTAGTGGCTAACCTTACACCACGTGAATATGAGGTATACAAAGCAACAAACGATCTGCTCGTAAAGTTTGGCTTCGATATAGAAGAGTTTGGTCACCGTACCGTTAAGATAACGGCTGTACCTGGAGCGTTTGAAGATTTCGATACCCGTACATTTAAGGAGATGTTACTAGAACTCGATAAAGAAGGTAAACTTAAGCGTGACATCGAAATCATTGGTAAAACCATCGCATGCAAGGCAGCAACTAAAGCCAAGCAGGAATTGACTTCTGAGGAGATGAATGCGCTCATCGATCGCTTATTTGCGACACAAAATCCTTTCTTCTGTCCACATGGTAGGCCTACCCTTATACGGATAACACTTAAAGAGCTGGCAAAACGGTTCGAACGTGGATAACTAATAAACATCTGTACAGGATACCCCAACAGTTTATTTTTATAGCTACAACCAAGGAGGTAAGATGCGTCACTTTCTACCCATTTTGTTGATAATCTGCTTACTTATGGAGGTGAGTTGCAAACGTGCAAAATGGACTAAAATGGAGGACATCGATACCAGTATTATAGTGAAAGTAAAAGGTGCACTTGAAGCACCCACAATCTCGTGGCAAGGTGGCCCCGTAAACACCGTAATGGTGAGCAAAACAGAACAAGTACGGGAAGGCATATGGATGCGTAAGGAGACCATGTGGCTGATAATAGGTGACACGATAAAGTCACCGGTAACCTATGGCAATGTACCGCAAGGGGCTATGCAGCTCGGTGAAATCAAACCCCTAAAGAAAGGCGTCGATTATTGCTTTATGGTTGCACGTGGTGATACAATAGGGATTGGACGTTGGAAATATAAGTAATTGACAAACCATCTTTAACCCTAAATTTCGTTAGTGATGGAGGCAAACGCCTCTCATAAAAGGGTACGCGATATGCTCAAAAACCAGATAAGTGATAAGGATTCATACCCCGTGGTGGGGGCACTTGTAGACAATCAGCTCACAGGGTTAGATGAGCTGATACGTGCAGATGCAAAGGTTGAACCTGTCACAATTACGTCACCAGAGGGTAAACGCATATTTGAACGCAGTCTAGCGTTTCTCCTACATATAGTAGTGAATAGACTCATACCAAAGGGGGCATTGAAGGTCAAATACGCATACGGTGAGGCTGTATACTGTGAAATCGACGGTATTGAGGTAGACAATCAGCTACTGAATCGGATTAAACACGAACTCGACACTATTATCATGCAGGATAAACCTATTGAACGTATCGACCTGACAAAAGAAGAGGCAATCGCATTACTTAAAGCTAGCCGTCGCCATGATCAGATCAAACTTATCAAATATTTGCCGTTCCAGATGATACCATTGTACAAGTGTATGGATTGTTACTCTTATTTTTATGAACCACTTGTACCGAGTACTGGCTATCTCAAGGTATACGAGCTCAAGAGATACGGACCCGGTTTTTTAATAACGCCGCCAGATGCATCTAATCCTTATAGATTAGCAGTTGTCGGTGAACAACCGAAGCTATTCACAGCGTTTGCTAACGCCAAGGAGGAAGCCGAGATATTGAGGGTCGAAACCGTTGGTGAGCTAAATGAGATCATCGCCTCGGGTAAGATATCGGATTTCATAAAAGTACAGGAAGCGTTACATGAACGTAGATTGATAGAGATTGCAGATATGATTACAAAGGATAGGGATAGGGTCAAACTCGTGCTTGTGGCAGGGCCATCTTCTTCGGGTAAGACCACATTTTCGAAACTACTCTATGTGCACCTAATGGCTAACGGGTTAAAACCTATCACGGTATCGCTAGACGACTATTTTGTCGATCGTGATAGGACACCACTCGACGAAGAAGGTAACCCAGATTACGACTGCATCGAAGCAGTCGATGTAAAGCTATTCAATACACACCTTCAAAGGATGTTAAATAATGAGACGGTGGAACTACCGAAGTTCGATTTCCGTATCGGTAAACGTCGCCCTTCGGGCAGATACGTGAAACTCGACAAAGATACATTGCTCATTATTGAAGGTATGCATGCACTCAACCCAATAATTGCCGCTGATGTATCAGAACATACGAAGTTGAAGATCTATGTAAGTGCACTCACACAGATAAACATGGATAACACTACACGGTTATCAACACGTGATACACGGTTATTGCGCAGGTTAGTACGTGATAACCTATTCCGTGGGCATACTGCGCTACAGACACTTAGGTTATGGCCATCAGTAGTACGAGGCGAAGAACACTATGTGTTCCCGTTCCAGGAGGAAGCTGATGTAATGTTTAATTCAGCCTCACTATATGAGCTGGCAGTATTGAAAGGTTACGCTGAACCCATCCTACGTGGTATCGATAGCAGTCAACCCGAGTATAAAGACGCGATCCGGTTATTAGCATTTTTGTCACATTTCATGGGTATAATGCCGGATGAGATACCACCGACTTCTATTATACGTGAGTTTATAGGAGGTAGTAGCTTCCGATACTGATGCTGTGATGCATTTATCAATAATAGATGCAGCAGTGTTAGCAGTTTACTTCCTTTTGATCGCAACATTGGGTTATTCCGTCGGCCGTAAAGAGAAGAACATCAACGGGTTCTTTGTCGCCAACCGCCGCATGCCGTGGGGTGCGGTCTGTTTATCAATACTAGCGACAGAGGCAAGTGCGCTAACATTTATCGGTGTACCAGCGGATGCGTATAGAGCTAACTACACATATCTGCAGTTTGCGTTTGGTTCACTTGTGGGAAGGTTACTCATCGCATATCTGTTGATGCCAGCCTTCTACCGCGGTAAGGTGATAACGGTGTATCAATACCTTTATCAAAGGTTTGGTACAGCTACCCGTAACACAGCAACCTTATTGTTTTTTGTTACGAGGTTGCTGGCCAGCGGAGTACGGTTGTTGGCAGCCTCTATCGCTGTATCCGTGGTTACGGGCTGGCCACTAATGTGGGCAATTGTTCTGATGGCCTGTATTGCTATGCTCTACACGATGTTAGGTGGTATCAAAGCAGTAATATGGACAGATGTCGTCCAAATAATAGTGTTTTTGGGAGGCGCATGGTTAGTGATATATTACCTCCTATCTAACATACCAGGTGGCTGGCAAACTGTCACCACTATAGCGGGTAAGCTGGGCAAGTTTAAGGTGTTCGATCTACGGCCAGCATTCAACAACCCACGCTGGTTGGTTGCAGGTGTGGTTAACGGATGTTTCCTAACATTTGCTGCACTTGGTACGGATCAGGATCTCACTCAGAGGATGCTCACATGTCGACACGTACGTGATAGCCAACGTGCACTTATTATGACTGGTATCATCGATTTTCCAGTAGTTATAACGTTTTTGACGATCGGTGCATTACTATATGTGTTCTACCAGAAATTCCCGGATCCGGGGTTGCCAGCCAATACAGATCATATCTTTCCATATTTTATAGTGACACAGTTACCGGTTGGTATGCGTGGATTACTGATAGCGGCCGTATTTGCAGCCGCTATGTCGAGCCTCGATTCAGCACTTGGTGCACTCACCTCCAGCGCTATAGTTGATATATATCAACCCTACATCAAGAAACATGCATCTGAGCGTCATTATCTAATGGTCTCACGCATGACAGTGATCCTATTCTGCTTGATACTTATCGGTATCGCTATGGTGTGTCGCAATGTGGAGCAAATACTATGGTTAGGGTTTAAGATCGGTGTATTCACATATGGTGCATTATTAGGCGTATTTCTACTGGGTGTGCTCGTGAAACGCGGTTCAGACATCGGTAATATAATTGCGATGCTATCAAGTATAGTTGTGATATTGATTCTGTTTGTATCACAACAGCGTATAGGGGTGGCATGGCCGTGGCTGGTAGTTATAGGTGCGGTTTGGACGTTTACTGTGGGATTACTATTTAAACCCAAACGTGGAGTAACCCACAATGCTTAACGTGTTAATGCTTGTGATATGGTGTATTTTAAGCGGAATTGGAGGCAACATGCATAAGATGCCAAAAGTTAAACTAGGTATCGACGTGCTGCTCGAGGAGAAGCTCGACCTGATTCGTGGCAAACGGGTTGGCTTGATAGCAAACCAGACGAGCGTCAACAGTAAGCTTCAGTCAACTGTCGACCTGCTTTACCAACACCCTGATGTGAAGCTGGTTGCACTGTTTGCACCTGAACACGGTATAAGGGGTGAACTGCCAGCAGGTGCAAAGGTTAAAGATTACATAGACGAAGTCACAGGGTTACCCGTCTACAGCCTGTACGGTGATAGGATGAAACCCACAAAGGAGATGTTGGAAAATATAGATATCTTAATATTTGACATACAGGATGTGGGCTCACGTGCGTATACATATGTATACACGATGGAGCTTGCAATGGAGGCAGCACATGATGCTGGTATAGAGTTTATGGTACTCGATAGACCTAACCCACTTGGTGGTATAAATGTTGAAGGTACGTTACCGGAGATAAGAGATGATAGGTTCCCTGCATATAATGTGTTACCCATTGTACATGGTATGACTATTGGTGAGCTTGCGTTGTACTTTAACGATGTGCTCAACATAGGAGTGAATCTCATCGTGATACCGATGAAAGGATGGTCCCGCGATATGCTATGGGAAGATACGGGATTGGAATGGGTATTAACCTCACCCCATATCCCTACACCGGATGCGGCGCTCTGTTATGCAGGTACGGGGTTGTTGGGTGAGATCAAAAACCTGAGTGAAGGTGTAGGTTACACTAAGCCGTTCGAAATAGTGGGTGCACCCTGGATAGATGCAACCTCGTTGGCAGATGAACTCAATTCACGTAACTTACCCGGCGTATACTTTAGGCCAATATACTACAAACCTTTTTATTTCCGCTATGTAGGTGAAGTGTGTGAGGGTGTGGAGTTACATCTTACAGATAAACGTGCATTCAAACCCGTAGCCACCGCTATACACATACTTGAGGCAATCAACAAACTTTACCCAGGTAGATTGGACTTTGAACATTCCCCGGGGTTCAACTGGGCAGTAGGCGGTACATACTTAGTGGATGCGATAATGGCAGGTAAATCTGCCTCTGAGATATTGGAAGAGTGGTATGCATTACCTGAAGCACGGAACAAGTTAACAACCTTCATGCGATTAAGAGAGCACTATTTACTCTATTAGTTATCTCACAATTACATGTTAGCTCTAGGATGAGATCGTAAAAAGGAGGGCGCATGCATCAAGTAGTGAAGACCTTGTTTGCAATATTTTCGCTTGTAGGACATCTTTGGTCACAATCCCATAGGGAGCCAATTTATGTGCATATGGTTATCCATATTGAAGATTTAAATGCTCCCCCAGGGTTTGCATACGAACGTAAGGTGCGCAATTTAGCCTGGTTAGTAAATTACCTCGATAGCTTACCCGATGGTCACAGGCCATTACCGACCATTCAGATACAGGGTGATTTTGCCGAAACCTCACTTATGTCTAGCCCTACTGCTGAACTAGTACGTCAAACGTTGCTTGCGGCTTATAACATGGGGTTAACATTTGGTGTACATGCACACCCTATCCTACATACTCCTGACGGTAGGTGGATACATGTGCAGCTGCCACGACCTTCCAACATGTGTAGTCCCGCCGATACATATGCGCTTTACTTACAGGATAGCTCAACAATCGTACATGGTATGAACAGCCATATAAGGTGGGTCGACAGCTTGGTAAAGGTATCACTGGGGTCCTTGCCCCCACAGGCGCTGATCAGCACGTATAGTGGTGCATATGCGCCTGCACCACAACAGAGGTGGCGGTTGATGGCTGGCAATTTCGTTGACTCGCTTGGTCAAGGTATGATCCGTGGCTTCCTTATTGAAACCAACCATCCGGGTGAGGAGTGCTTCTTTAGTAGCTTCCACCAAAGTGTATGGAACCCATTTCGGCCCGGCACCGAAGGGATATTGGATGAAGATCTTAGCCAACAGTTTTATATACGTATACCGACAGCTGGTGTAGTCGGCAGTACAGCTGAACATATCGGCATCTGGCAGGATCAGACGGTAGAGGCAAAGCAGAAGGATTTCATAATGTTGTGGCTCAACCGCCGTTACATAAAGCATGCAGGTTTACAGGATAAGCTATGGTGTGTAGGGGTGACGATGCATCTGTATAATCTTGAGCCCCCAGATTCTAACGGTTACGATCTTGAGCAACGGCGTGATGAATTCAAAAGGTTCATAAATTGGCTTAACGAACATTTCATCGGTAGGGTTGACCTATATGGTGACACAATAGCGGTATGGGCCACTACGTTACATATTTATCACAAGTTTTTAGAGTGGGAACAACACAACCCTGGTGTCTCATCGTTCGAGTATATGCCGGTAGGGTTTGACCTCGCGGCATACCCATATCCACTCAAGGGGTTGGTCAAATTTCTTCACAATACACATTTTGATACATTCATCGTGGATAATGATACACTTCTGGTGGCTAAGTTTGATGCATGTCCAAGCATCATACGTGGTGACTCCATTAACGGTTATTGGGTCAGAGATAATATACCTATAGGAGGTACTTCTTATTGTCGTTGTGCACCTTCGCAGGCAAGCCCACTCTTACAGACATATCCAATCTATGTGCTATTTAGTGAGTTCGTAGATATGGTTGACTTTTATGCCCTGACAGGTGAACTGGATAGCTTTGCGTTTGTGTCAGGGTTAGATGGTCACCTTATTAATGAGGATGGACACCAGTTACCCGTAACATTTGTACCGATTATAGCCGTACCTATGGAATATATGGGTGTTTTGGAGGAATACGATCGTTACCCGTGCATCAACTGTGGGAAATGGGTGAGCTTCAACCCTCCCAATACAGTGGTTATACAGCTTACTGCACCTGAACGCATCAGCTTAGCGATTTACGATGCGTTTGGTAGAAAAATCAGGGAAATAGGGCCGTTATGGTTAACGGGTGGCCTACATGAGATTGAACTTGATTGGAGGCCTAAATCTGGAATATATTTCGTAAAAGTACAAACCCAATATAAAGAGGTTGTTCAGAAGCTGGTGATAGTAAAATGAGTTTACGAAAGTTACTTTTGAAGAATGAAGTTGACGATTGACAATTTATCCGTAAGCATAAAATTGAATGAAAAGGAGGCGGTATGACGCGTGACGAGATCAAGCAGAAAGTAGTGGATATCATCATTGAGAAGTTGGGAGTTGATCCAAGTGCAGTAACTGAGGATGCACATTTTATAAAAGATCTGGGAGCTGACTCACTGGATACGGTTGAGTTGCTTATGGGTGTGGAGGAGACGTTCAATATCGAGATACCAGACGAAGAGGCTGGTAAGCTGGAAACCGTTGGCAAGGTTATAGATTATCTTGCTCAAAAGCTTTCCTAAGGTACAGTGAGACGTGTAGTTGTCACAGGATTAGGTGCTGTTACTCCTATAGGTAATGATGTACGTACTTATTGGCAGAATTTACTTGCAGGTAAGAACGGTGTGGGTTACATTACTAGGTTTGATGCATCCAATTTTAGTGTGAAGATAGCAGCTGAGGTACGCAATTTCGACCCCCCCTCTATCATATCACCCAAGGAGTTAAGGCGTATGGACCTATTTAACATCTTCGCAATACAAGCAGCTAAGGAAGCAATAGAAGATGCTCAGTTGAACATGGAAACCGAAGATCCCTATAGGGTAGGTGTATTAATCTCATCCGGTATAGGAGGGTTAGAGTTATGGGAGAAACAGCACATGCGGTTGTTGGAATCGCCCACTAGGGTCAGTCCATTCTTCATACCGATGATGATCGTAAATGTAGCCAGTGGCGATGTAGCGATCAGGTGGGGGATGAAGGGGCCCAACTACAGTGTTGTATCAGCATGCGCCTCGTCTGCACATGCGATCGGTGAAGCATTTGAACTCATCAAACGTGGTGATGCCGATGTTATGATTGCTGGTGGTGCAGAAGCACCAGTAACTCCGTTATCTATAGCAGGGTTTGCTAACATGAAGGCACTCTCCACACGTAATGATGAACCAGAAAAGGCATCACGACCATTTGATAAGAATCGTGATGGGTTTGTTGTAGGCGAAGGCGCAGGTATATTGGTGTTGGAAGAGCTTGATCATGCACGTCGTAGAGGCGCAAAAATCTATGCCGAAATCAGAAGCTATGCAGCGACTGCAGACGCGTACCATGTCACTGCACCAGATCCTACTGCCGAAAGTCAATCATACGCAATAAAGAGGGCACTAGATAAGGCAGGAGTCAAACCGAACGAGATTGACTACATAAATGCACATGGTACATCTACACCCTTGAACGATAAAATAGAGACTATAGCGATCAAAAAGGCACTCGGTGATCACGCATATAAGGTGGCGATATCGTCCACAAAGTCGATGACCGGCCATCTGCTTGGTGCAGCAGGTGCAGTTGAACTCATTGCTACCATATTGAGTGTTAAGGAGGATAAAGTACATCCAACGATCAATTTGGAAGAACCCGATTCTGAATGTGACCTCGACTATGTACCAGATGGTGCACGTAATATGAAGGTACGGCATGCAATATCGAATTCGTTTGGCTTTGGTGGCCATAATGCAGTTATACTGGTGAGTAAATATGAGGAGTGATAATGTTAGCTGCTGAAGTAGCGTTACCGCCACCGCGATTGGAAAGCGAGTTTGCGCTCGAACATGCAATATATGAGCGGCGCTCAATACGTGAATTTACATCAGATACGCTGGCACTCGAACAAATAGGGCAACTGTTGTGGGCAGCACAGGGTATAACAGATACTGTGCGAGGGTTCCGTGCAGCACCATCTGCAGGTGCTACGTATCCGCTTGTATTGTATATCGTAATACCAGATGGTATCTTCCGATATATACCTGAGGAACACAAATTAGTACGTGTAAGGGAAGGTGACCATCGGCTAGCGCTTGCACGCGCAGCATTGAACCAGCCTTGGGTTAGTAGTGCTGCCATGTCTATAGTTATAACTGCAAGGTTCGAACGTACCACACGTAGGTACGGTGAACGTGGTATCCGTTACGTTTATATGGAAGCAGGGCATGCTGCACAAAATATACTCCTGCAAGCAGTAGCGTTGGGGTTGGGTTCTGTCCCGATAGGAGCGTTTTATGACGATGAGGTACAAAAGGTGGTCACCTGCGAAGAGACCCCCATATATATAGTGTGTGTCGGTTATCCGAGGTAACCGTGTCCCCTATAGTCGAGACTAATCTACCATATCCGTTATATAAGCGCGGTAAAGTGCGTGATGTTTATAGGTTTGGTGAAAATAAGTTGATCATTGTAGCAACTGACCGTATTTCGGCATTTGATTGGGTATTACCTACCCCTATACCTCATAAGGGTGAAATTTTGACCCAATTGACGATATTCTGGTTCAATTTCTTAGAAGACGTGATGCCTAACCATCACGTGAAGGTAGAGTTGCGATTCCTTCCACCAGAATATCGGTTACGAACAATGCTTGTTAAGAAAGCCGTAGCCATACCTGTGGAGTTCATAGTACGTGGTTACCTAGCGGGTGCTGCATGGAAGGAATATGTACAAACCGGTACAGTATGGGGTATGAAGTTGCCATCAGGTTTACGTGAAGCGGATAAATTCGAACATCCAATCTTTACACCCACACTTAAGGCGACTGTAGGGCACGATGAGCCAATTTCTTTTGCGACATTGGCGGAGATGATAGGTTGGGGAAACGCGGAGTATTTGCGTGATAAAAGTATTGAAATCTATGAGAAAGCACATCAATACGCATATGAGCGTGGTATCATAATAGCGGATATGAAGTTAGAATTTGGGTGGATAGATGGTGAACTCGCAATTATAGATGAAGTGTTGACACCAGATTCGTCACGTTTCTGGGCACGCGATGAGTACGAACCGGGCAAACCACAGGTGAGTTTTGACAAACAATTTGTACGTGATTATCTCACAACAGTATGGGATAAAAACTCTGCACCACCTGAATTGCCTGAAGAGATAGTCAAGCAGACCTATCAAAAATATGTTGAAGCTTACAACAGGCTTACAGGTAGGGATTTTAATAAGATCGTGTCGCAATAAATTCTGTCAGCTCACGGAAGACAGTTTTTGATTCCTCTATAATTGGCATATTGTCGATAACTGATAACGCATGTGAAGTAAGCTTAGTGAGCCATCCTTCTGTGTATTTGCGTGCACCTACATCTTCGAGTAATTGCTTCACTTTGGCCACATCAGCAGCCGTAAGATTGGGGTTACCCCAATGGTGTTGAAACCATTTCCTATCTTCAGTGGATAAATGGTTAATTGCATAGATATAAAGTAGTGTGCGTTTACCTTCTTTGATATCAGAATCGGCAGGTTTACCTGTCTCACTAGGGTTACCCCATATGCCTAACAGGTCGTCTTTCACCTGATATGCACGTCCAAGGTAAAGTGCATATTCTTTATAGCAGGATTTGGTGTGCTCATCCGCACCTGCAAGTATTGCACCTATCATTATTGGGGCAAATGTTGTATAACTTACGGTTTTGAGATCCACCATGTGAAAGTAGTCGGATTCATCCAGCTTCTCTTTTTGCATCAGAGTAATATCGTATATCTGGCCAAAATAACACTGTGATAGTGCAGATAGCCAGCATTCCAACGCATGCAGTTTGGTAGACTCCGGGAACCTCGTATCCAGCAACGGCTTAATACTCTGTATTAAAAGTAGATCACCACCCACGATTGCTGAACTTATACCAAAGTGTGCATCACCCAGTAGGGATTCCATCACTTTGTGTAAGGTAGGGCCACCACGTCGTACGGTGTCACGATCGATGATATCGTCATGGATGAGAAGCGACCCCTCAGTGAATTCAACTATCAATGATGCAGTCACTATATCATCGTCTTCCTTGCCGGTGACACCTCGATAGGCTTCTATCAACAGAAACGGTCGTAACCGCTTGCCGCCACGTAGTACGAAATCTTTGAGTGATTGTTTAAGCGTAGGATCTTCACCTATCCAGTGTTTATCCAAGTATTCGCGTAATTTACTTTCTATGAGATGACGACGCTGGATGAGTAGCGGTTGCAATGCCATCAAAGTGTGAGATTTATACCTAGCTGATATTCGCCCATTAAGTATTGATGGTTGGCATGTTTACAGATCAGGAAAGTTCGAACGAAGGATGCACCCCATACTATGCGTTCCATAGTACCTTCATCCTTATAGAGAATAACGCTAAATCTGGACGGTCAATATTACAGCAGGAGGCTAAATTGACCGTAATGATAGTGTGTTATCATTAATTGTGTGGGATAATATCCTGTCTCAGGTTGATAAACCCGGTAGGTATCTAAATCACGAGTGGCATAGTGTGCATAAAGATTGGGATAAGACTATATTACGTGCGGTGGTCGCCTATCCCGATCTATATGAGGTAGGTATGAGCTGCTTAGCGATCCATATACTGTATAACCTACTTAATAGTGATACTGAAACCTTATGTGAACGTGTGTTCTTGCCAGCTGATGATATGATGAATGTGCTGAAAAATCATAATATGAAGTTGGTCTCCCTAGAGTCACGTAGACCGCTCGATGAATTTGATGTTATATTTTTCTCGATACCGTATCCCTTGCTGTATCCCAATATAGTTAAGATGTTGGAGCTAGGGGGTATACCAGTGTGGCGGGCCGACCGACGTGACGGGCCGCTCGTCATAGGTGGCGGTATCGCCGTAGTCAACCCATTACCTATAGCGCCGTTTTTTGACCTATTTCTTATAGGGGAGGCGGAACCTCTCATACCACGAATAATACCATTACTTAAAGCGTGGTCAAAACACGAGATAACACGGGACGAACTTCATAAGGAGGCAGCCCAGATCGAGGGTGTATGGGTACCAAGTATAGGGAATAAAGCTAAACGTGTATATGCGAAGGAGATGCCAGTAGCACCTAAATTAATAGTACCATTGGTGGAGACAACACATGATAGGTTGATAATCGAGGTGAGCCGCGGCTGTACACGCGGATGTAGGTTCTGTCAAGTGGGTATGGTGACACGTCCATATAGGGAGAGAGATATAGCTGAGATCATCAAACTGATAGATGTGGGGTTGTTGGAAACCGGTTACAATGAGGTTTCGTTGTTAGCATTGTCGTTATCAGATTATTCTAGCTGCGAAGATCTCATCAAACAGGTGGCCAGAAAATACCCACATATTCCGTTATCATTACCATCGTTACGTGGTGACGCAATTACACGTGAGATTGCGCCATACTTAACAGGTGGCATAACTATCGCACCCGAAGCAGGTACAGAGCGGTTACGTAAGATTGTCAACAAACAGATAAACGAAGATAACATTTTACGGTCGGTTGAAATCGCAGTCGACTATAATATTACACATGTCAAGCTATACTTTATGATAGGGTTACCGGGTGAGGAGTGGGAAGATATAGAAGGTATTGTCAAGCTTATCCGTAGAATAGCAGCCATAGCACATCCGAAACAGGTGAAAGTATCGATATCGCCGTTCGTGCCACAACCATTTACGCCGTTTCAATGGAAGATGTTTGGCGATAGAAAGGAGTTATTAAATAAAGCCAGACATATACGGGTTACATTCAAAGGGAAGCGTGGGATTGAAGTACACTATCGTAACCCAGACATAAGCTATATAGAGACTGTATTGGGACGTGGTGACGAAAAAGTTGCACCCGCCATTGTTGAGGTCTCTAAAGCAGGTATCACAATCAGTGAAGAGGGTAGGTTCGACTTTCATATATGGGAGGAAGCATTTACCAAGATAGGGGTTGACCCCTCACGTTATACAAGCGAGTTGAAAGTCGATGAATTATTACCATGGGAGCGCTACATAGATGTGGGTGTGAAACGTGAATTTCTCATTAAAGAAAGTGACGGAACCGACGAGACACCCGATTGCAGGATACAAGGATGCTATGGGTGTGGTGTATGTGAAGAGATATCCCCCGTACCATTAAGGTTGGAAAAATCGCCACCCAAGGGGAATATAGTCTATGGTAGACGACCAATAAAAATTGCAACCTCCTCCGTGGTCTATACCTTACGTATACGATATGGCAAGGAACCCGAACTTAGGTGGGTGGGGCACCTCGATACTACTCGTACGATGATAAGGGCGTTATTACGTGCGAAGCTACCAGTAGCATTTACGAAAGGCTATAGGCCACACCCAAGGGTGGCGTTTGGACCGCCGTTGCCGTTTGGTATGTTCTCATATACGGAGTATATGGATGTGGTGGTAAACGAACCGCCCGGTGATGTAGTGTATCTTGTGAACCGCAAATTGCCAAAGGGATTTAAGGTATTTGACGTAAAGGTTATGCCGGGTACGGATCATACGTCGCTGTTTCAGTTATTCAATGAGGCAGAATATGTAGTGTACGGAATAAAGCTGGAACCCACCATTATTAAGCAGTTCATGCACACGAGGGGAATATGGGTGAACAAAAGAGATAAGAGGCTTAACCTACGTGCGAGTGTCAGGCGCATGGAATTGAAAGACGGTAACCTACATATAAGGATGACGATAGGGAGATTGAACGCGTTCGATGTGCTCGCATATCTTATAGGTAAGAAGCCTGAAGAGATGGTGATCTACCCCGTAGAACGTATACTCAAGTTACCATGAGGGTTGATGTACTCGTAGTGCCCGGTGGTGGCATTGATAAGTACGGTAAGCTTAAACCTACCAGTTTACAGCGAGTGGATAAAGCTGTGGAACTCTTCAAAGAAGGTGTTGCAGAGTATATAATATTTTCAGGTGCATGGAGCTTCATGTATACCTATAAACCACCAATTACTGAGGCACGTGCGATGCAAGAATATGCGATAACGAACGGCATACCCTACGATAAGATATTACTGGATGAGGAAGCCCGTGATACCATAGGTAATGCGTATTTCCCGAAAGTTAGGATAATCAAGCCACGTGGCTGGCGTAATGTAATGGTGGTGACGTCGGAGTTTCATCTTAAACGTACGCGGTACGTTTTTGAAAAGGTGTTCGGCCCAGATTATAACCTAAAGTTTATAGCTGTAATGTCTGCACTGCCACAGGATATGTTCACACATATCATCAACATGGAGAAAAAGAACCTTGAACTCACACAACGGAAAATCGGTGAAATACCAGATGGTGACGATAAGGCAATAGGTGAGTTCCTGTTCACTAAACATCCAGCTTATGCTAAATACACGCGTATCAAGCGTGCAATCCTTATTCATATGTTACGTCATAATCACCGAACCTTTTAATCTGCATTCTGGTATATAGTTTCTGAAAGATCGTTAAATTTATTTTGCCTTCATCTAATTGCAAACGGACGTGGCACAAACGTCAGTATTAGCATGACTAATGCAACTATGCCTAATACTTTATCTTGTGAGGTCAACGGTGTTACGCTATCGAGTGGCTTTGGATGTTTGAACCCCACTATAATGCCAAGGAATGCCCACAAAAAGTAACCCGGCCAAAGAAAGCCCAACCCCATCAGTATCACAAACATAGCCATCATAACCTTGGGATGATATTTCTCACCAAACATCGCATAACTTATATGCCCGCCGTCGAACTGCCCTATAGGTAACAGGTTAAGCGCTGTGATAAATAGGCCAACCCAACCCGCAAACGCCACCGGATGCAATAGTAATGAGTAATTCTCTGGTAATTCACCATACAACAGGTTTACCAACACTGAAAACAGTATCGAGCGTCCCAGTTTAAAGTATGGCATCTCTTCTGGTATTATCACCGTCAACGTGGATAACTTCAACCCTACCAGGATTATGGGTATAGATACAATGAAACCCACAAGTGGGCCCATCACCCCTATTTTCATCAGTGCAGACTTGTCGGGTATGGGGCTACGTATCCTTATGACAGCACCAAACGTACCCAGAATAAATGGTGGTGGTACAGGTATAAAAAACGGTAATGTGGCCTCTACTCCGAGCCTTCTGCACATGATGTAGTGACCCAACTCATGCGACCCCAGTATAAACATTATGGCTAATGAAAACGGTAGCCCTTTCAATATATTTGCGGGATTACGGAACGGGTCCACCCCCGCCAGTATCGCACCTGCCAGCATCGTCGTAAATAGTGTCGCTATCAACAACAGGATATTCAACCGGTACGAGGTTGCCTCAATATATTTGGGACGTGGTACCAGATATAGTACTACTTCCCTTGGATAGGTACCTTTTCTCAGGAGTGGTGTATAACCTACAAGTTGATTCCTTATGTTACGAAATAGTTCCCTCGTTGATATACGTGGTACATATGAGACCTTGATTACACCTTCCTCTTCCGACCATTCCCTCACATCACCATAATAACTAAGCCATTCTACAATCTCATATACGTTCATACTATGGTGCAGTTATTTCGCCCTTAATCGCCGACGCCGCGCATACCGCGGGTGACGCCAGATATATGAAACCGTCGGGGTTGCCCATCCTGCCTTTGAAGTTACGGTTCTGCGATGATAGGCATACCTCACCGTTTGCCAATACTCCTTCATGTACACCAACACATGGCCCACAACCGGGGCCCAATACTGTTGCACCTGCTTTAACGAATATTTCGATCAACCCTTCCTTAAGTGCTTGTAGAAATACTCTCCTAGATGCTGGTACAACGATCAGCCTTACATCTGGGTGTACCTTATTACCTTCGAGTATCTTAGCTGCTACTCTTAAGTCTTCCACCCTTCCATTAGTACATGTACCTATATACACCTGGTCTACCTTTATACCCTTAGCTTCAGAGACCGGATGCACGTTATCCACCCTATGTGGGAATGCTACCTGGGGTTCAAGTTCCGATACATCTATCTCTATTATTTTCTCATATTCGGCATCATCATCTGCTGCTATAGGACGCCATTCATCTCCCCTACCTTGCATTTCAAGGTATTCACGTGTCTTATTGTCTGATGCAATGAGGCCCACCTTAGCACCTGCCTCTACTGCCATATTGCTCAACACAAACCGTTCCTCCATGGGCATCTGCTCAATGACAGGACCTCCAAACTCTAACGCCTTATATGTAGCGCCATCCGCCCCTATCATCCCTATAAAGTATAACATAATGTCTTTCGAGTAGACGTTTGGCGGCATCTTACCTTTGTATATAACTTTAAAGCTCTCTGGCACCTTAAGCCAAGTCTTACCCAACGTCATAGCTACCGCCACATCGGTTGAACCCATACCGGTAGCGAATGCACACAATGCACCCGACGTCGTCGTATGTGAATCTGCACCCACCACCACATCACCGGGTTTCACAAACTCCTCCACCAACCGCTGATGTATTACACCTTCACCTACATCTGATAGTTTCACGCCATATTTTTTTGTAAACTCCCTTAAGTATTTATGGTCATTCGATAGCTCCTTACGTGGACTTGGGGCAGCATGGTCTATAAAGAATATCACCTCAGGAGCACGCAGTTTATCAATATTCAGCTGTTTGGTGAGTTCCTCTATCTGTCTTGCCGCAAGTGGCCCTGTCCCATCCTGTGCTGCAGCCACATCGACCGGTGTCACTACTATATCGCCAGCTTTTACGGTGTGGCCAACTTTCTCGCTCAATATTTTCTCAGCCAATGTAAGACCCATCTTCACCTCCATTTACATAACCATACGCCACTTATTTAATAAGAATGAAGTCACTTCTTCTCGTATTTGTGGATACTTACATGGACATAGCATACAGCGTTTGATATACCCTTCTCCCTGCCATATTATGGTACCATCTTTAACTTCACTTCTGATCTTACCTTCGAAGGCCCTAGTAGCTACTGTCTTCTCTGGCAGGTACGTGGGGGTAAACCCTTCCATACTAAGTGTTACAGTATATTCCCACTTATTTCCTTCGTATATAGTGAGCCGGTTACTTCTTTTTGATAGTTGGAAATATCTACCTACATCTATACCGAGTATTTTCGCCGGTATAGTGATGCTACTATTTTCAATGTAGTAATTTGGACATTCCACCTCTATTCTTATGGTTATCCCTCCTAGAAGTGTGTCCAATCCATCAATCTCATATCCCATGAGTTTACATCCAGGCTTTATACCTGCAACTCGTTGTTCAAACCAGTTACGTAATTCAGTTGCTGATTTGCCACGTAACGCATGCCGTAGGTCTGCCGCTGTACGGCCTATGAAATGGCCATTGAACTCCCCGGTAAGTGTCCCGTTTGTATCGATTACTCCATCAAATGTTAGCTTTTCGTGATTCTTTACTC
>Ga0190363_1000767_pt1 | contig 19180 bp, 20 predicted proteins | sample 48721867_MG_FD_161272 | JGI IMG/M metagenome (GOLD analysis project Ga0190363, IMG submission 161272) | Hydrothermal vent microbial mat bacterial communities from Southern Trench, Guaymas Basin, Mexico - 4872-18-6-7_MG | ecosystem: Environmental > Aquatic > Marine > Hydrothermal vents >... | reverse complement strand
GACGGACTTTCTAGTGATAGATATGCCCCCTGGAATAGGCGATGCAGTCCTAGATATGATAAGGCTCGTAAAGAAGGCAAGTTTCCTCATAGTTACCACCTCATCTAAACTAGCCTTCGAGACCGTTAGGAAGCTCGCAGGTCTCCTCTTAGAGATGAGGATCCCAGTAATAGGCGTCATTGAGAACATGAAGATGAGAGAATCATCTTTCATTCAAAAGCAAGTCGAGGAGATGGGTTTACGGTTTCTCGGAGAGATACCATTCGATTATTCGATTGAAGAATCCATAGGAGACGTAGATGAGCTCTTAAAGACGATGTTTGCGCGAAAAGTAAAGGAATTAGCGGATAAAATAGCCCTGCAGACACTTTGAGACTAGAAACCTTTAAACCTTCTCATTCCTCCATAAAAAGGGAAACATCAAAATTCTTAGTGAAGGCGGATGGGTAACCAATGAACCTGCTGAAGTGGGCTCGAATCAAATCACCTTGGATCCTGCACTTCAACACCGGCGGATGCAATGGATGCGACATAGAACTCTTAGCAGCCTTCACGCCTAGATTTGACGTTGAACGCTTCGGAATACTCCTGCAGGGAAGCCCAAGACATGCAGATATACTTGCCGTAACGGGACCCGTGACTCTACAAGTTAGAAAGAGACTGATAAGAATATATGAGCAGATGCCTGAGCCGAAGTACGTCTTAGCGGTGGGCTCATGCGCCTGTAGCGGAGCTCCCTTTAAAGACTGCTACAATGTTATTGGAGGAGTTGACAAAGTGCTACCAGTGGATGTATACGTTCCCGGATGCCCTCCGAAGCCGGAAGCGATAATCGACGGCATCGTTAAACTCATTCAAAAGATCGAAGAGGAGAAGATCGATGAGAAGGGAAGATAAAATAGCGGCTGAGATGCGAGAGAAGCTGAAGGAAAAGATCATTGCTATTGAAGTTCCCAGAGAGAGAAGAATCTTCGCCTATATAAAAACGGAAGCATTAAAGGAATCGATAAAATTTCTGAAGGATATGGGCTTCAAGCATTTATCCACCATAACGGGAGTTGACATGGAGGATGGTATAGAGCTAATCTATCACCTAGCACTCGACGGTTCCATAGAGCTCTCCCTAAGACTGAAAGTGCAAAAAGACGATCCGAGAGTGCCGACAATAACTGATATTATTCCAGGAGCAGTTCTCTACGAGCGTGAAGTCCACGACATGTTCGGCGTGAACTTCGAGGGCCATCCAGATCTCTCACCGCTTATCCTCCCTGAGAAATGGCCTAGAAATATATACCCACTAAGGAAGAAATATGCACTTGAGCGCCTTAGAAACATAATCTTCAAAGAGGAAGATATAGAATGAGTTATGGCTCAACGATTAAAGTTCCATTCGGTCCCCAACATCCAGCCTTGAAAGAGCCGGAGCACTTTCTATTCAAGATTGACGGAGACATAATCGTGAATGTTAAGCCCCGCATAGGATACAATCATAGAGGAATAGAGAAAGCCTTTGAAAGAAGAACATACATCCAAAACATATACTTGGCTGAACGTATATGCGGAATATGCTCAGATGCCCACACAACATGCTACGTGCAGGCAATAGAGGATCTCTTAGGCGTCGAGGCTCCTCCAAGAGCGAGATACATCCGCGTAATAGTGGCAGAGCTCGAGAGAATACATAGTCATTCTCTCTGGCTTGGAATAGCTGCTCACGAAATAGGCTTTGACACGCTTTTCATGCATCTGTGGCGGGACAGAGAGGCAGTGATGGATATTCTTGAATTAATATCTGGAAACCGCGTTCACTACGCAATGAATACGATAGGTGGTGTTAGAAGAGATATAGTATCGGAGACTATTCCTAAAATAATAGGCTCCCTAGACTTCTTAGAGAAAAGAACCAAGTATTACATGAAGGTTCTGAGATCAGAACCGACAGTGCTGAAGAGAACTGTTGACATTGGAGTTCTAAAGCCCGAAGACGCCGTTGAGCTCTGCGCTGTAGGCCCAACCTTACGTGCAAGCGGTGTGAAGAACGATGTGCGCGGAGACGATCCCTACGCCGCGTATGACGAGATCCCCTTCAATATAGTAACAGATGATGGATGTGATGTTTTCTCAAGGATACTTGTTAGATGCGGAGAAATATTGGAAAGCATAAACATGATACGGTACGCTTTGGATCACATGCCCTCAGGAATGCTACGTGTTAGAGTACCCATGGCGGTTAAGCCCGGCGAGGCTGTTTCTAGAGTTGAAGCTCCAAGGGGCGAGCTTATTCACTACGTGAAATCTAACGGCTCAACTAAGCCTGAACGCTACAAGGTAAGAAGCCCAACACTAGCGAATATTCCAGCATTATGCAGGATGCTTATAGGCCAGCATGTAGCCGACATACCGATAATCCTAGCTGGGATAGATCCGTGCTTCGCATGCATGGATAGGCTTGTCTTTGTTGATGTAAAGACTAATAAAAAGAAGGCTTTAGACTTTGAATCTTTTAGGAAAATAGTGAGAAGGCGACATGAGCTGCTCTGATTGGCATGGGAGGGCGTAATGATTGGCAATAATCGTGGAGGCAATAAAGCATCTCTTTAAGCGCCCAGCTACCCTGAGGTATCCCTTTGAAAAGGAAGCTCCTCCTAAAGGCTTCAGGGGCCGTCCAATCTGGGATATGCATAGATGCGTCGGATGTGGACTATGTAGCAGGATATGTCCCTCGGGAGCCATTGAGATGATTGGAAGAGGCCACGAAGCGAGGATTAAACATTACGTTGACAGATGTCTATTCTGTGGACAATGCTCAGAGAGCTGCCCACGAAACGCTATAAGGTTAATGAATGATTTCGAACATGCGAGCTACAGCCGAGATAGCATGATCTATGAATACAAGAGAGAAAGCTAGATGCTTGCTCATCGATTTTTCTCACAAGGCCCTGTCCTATAATGTTCCTCCTTAACGTCATGATTAATTGAATCTATTTGAAGCCAAAAATGGCAAATGCCCCGCCGCCATATGGATGAAAATAATTTATGGCATCAATGAGAAAATAGAGTTTGAGTGAGAATTATGAAGGCTTCTAGAGACCTGATTGCATATAATGATTTGAGAAGAATAATAATTGATCCTGGATTCTGTAATCTCTGCGGCGCATGCGAATCCGCCTGTCCCGTCCACGCCTTAAAGATTGAGAATAGACGCCTAAATTATACTCATGACTGTACAGACTTCATGGAGTTCTGCCCAATCTGCTATGATATATGCCCTTTCACCGAGGCTCTCCTGCTTGAGACCTTAGGATTCGTAGCAAACGCGCCGAACAGAGCTGAAAGCATTGGCTACTACAGAAAAATACTTCTTGCACAAGCTGTCGATGAGAAGTTGAGGGATTTAAGTCATAGTGGAGGAGTTGTTACAGCGTTACTGATGCATGCGATCAAGACAGGATTTATAGATAGCGCCATAACTTCTGAGCGGGAGAAGGAGACTCCTATAATGGTTAGGCCTCTACTCAGCCTTGTCCCAGACGACCTCTTATCCGCGGTTGACTACGAGTATTTTCCTTCATCCGTTGCTATGGCCTTTGGAAGGGCAGTTCATGAGTATGGCAAGGCTAAAATAGCCTTCGTTGGAACGCCGTGTCAGGTACGAGCGATCAGAAAGCTCGAGGCTTGGGAGCATAAGATTATGAATAGCTTAAGGATAGTGATCGGCCTAATATGCCTCTGGAGCTTCTCCTTCCCTAAGCTCACCCAATTCCTTAAAGAGAGCTACGGCATAGAAGTTAATGATATCTTAAGGATCGATATGGATGGAAAATACAAGGTCTCCTTGAAAAATGGAAAGATAATAGCGGTCTCTATACCGGAGATAAGAGATCATACCCTAAGCGTCTGCAGAATGTGTGAAGACTTCACGTCTGAGCTTGCTGATATCTCGGTTGGAGGAGCCCATCCACTAAAGGACTGGTCGCTTGTAATAATCAGAACCGAGATTGGCGAGGAGATATTTGAAGAAGCCGTTAAGGCAGGTGTTATACGGACTAGAAAGATAGAGGAGAAACCGAATGTTTACGCCCACTTTGTTAGGATGGGTCTTCTCAAGAGAAAATATGCGATAGAGGAGATTGAAAGAAGGAAGAAACGTGGAGAACCAGTGCCGCCTGTGTCAATTCGCCTATTAGAACTCCTTCCACGCGAGATAAGTCTCCTCTCAAGTCTCAAAGCCGAGCACATAATGACAAAGAATGTCATGACCGTCACGCCGGAGACAACGCTGGAGGAGCTTCTCACAATTATGACTAGGCATCATCATATGGGATATCCAGTTGTAGATGATGAAGGAAAGCTACTCGGAATAGTAACGTTCGAGGATATCTCGAAGGTTCCAGCGTCTAGACGCGGGGAAGTATTAGTCAAAGAAGTAGCTCGCAAGAAACTCATAACCGCGCATCCAGATAGCTCAGTAATGGAGATCTATGAAAAGATGAGCCAGTACAAGATCGGAAGGATATTGATCGTGGACAGAAAAGATCACAGAAAGCTACTTGGAATAATAACTAAAACCGATATAGTACATATGCTAAGGTGGCCTATGAAAAAACTTTGACAAAATACCAACATGAAGAATAGTTCGTGAATAGACGCGATTGATCCTGTAGCCAAGTGAAGTAGCGGATTGGGAGATTGGAAGCGCGGGCTCTTAAAAGTGCGGAATCCTTTAACTACGGAAGATAAAAAGTTTAACATTTATCGCATTATATTCAGCTGGCGTCTGCAAAATTGAACTAGAGGCTCATCACGAAGAGAAGACAGTCAACTAATTCTTTATACCTGTTTCTTATCGTCACTTCAGTAACTTTTGCTATCTCAGCTATCTCTCGCTGTGTTCTTCTTTCGCCAACCAGAACTGAGGCTATATAGCTCGCTGCGGCTGCTATGCCTGTTGGGCCCCTGCCAGATGTTAATTTGAGCTGCTTAGCTATCAGCAGAATTTTATTCGCTATCTCTTCAACTTTACCCTGCATCGTGAGCTGATTTGAGAATTTAGAGACGTAATGGCTTGCCTTTACAGGTGGGATGAAGTAGCCGAGCTCCTTTACTAAGAAACGGTAGCTCCTGCCTATTTCCCTTTTGCTTATATTCGAAGCCTTCGCTATTTCATCTAAGGTGCGGGGAAGACCACACTGCCTACACGCAATATAAACCGAGGCTGCACTTATACTCTGTATTGACCTTCCGCGGATGAGATGCTCCTTAACAGCCTTCCTGTAGATTACAGAGGCTGTTTCGAGAATATTCCGAGGCAACGAAAGGTTACTTGCTATCTTCGTTATTTCTGAAAGGGCAAATGCGAGGTTTCGTTCCATAGCATCTGAGACCCGGATACGTCTCTGCCATTTCCTGAGGCGATAAATCTGAGCCTTCTTCCCGCTTGAAAATTTCTTTCCATATACGTCTCGGTCATGCCAGTCTATCATAGTTGAAAGTCCTTTGTCATGGATCGTATATGTCACCGGGGCGCCTGTTCGAGCTCTCTTCTCTTTCTGCTCGTTGTCAAACGCCCTCCACTCTGGACCGTGATCAGCTATTCCCATCTCGATGACGTAGCCGCATTCCATACAGACAATCTCAGCGGAATCATAGTCCCGCATTAGTCTGGTGCTCCCGCATTCGGGGCACTGCCTTACGTTGAGAATAGCTGGAGGTAGATTCTCATTCTTTCTCTTCATCTTCTCCTTTTACCTCTCCTACTTTGTTTCAAAGATATATGATACAGAGTCTTACCAACAAAATCGGAAGGCTTCCCATTCTCTATGTTAACTTCGATGTAAGGCGCTTTTATAGGACCGAAAACATCCGAGACTCTTCCAATTACCTTCTTGTTTCCATCAAAAACTTTCTCGCCGATTTTGAGAGGCCTTGTCGTCCTTACTACTGCTTTTTCGCTGGGGCTTATATGTATAACGCGCCCTATCTTCCTCAAAATGGCAAGATGCCTCCAGAAGTCGAGACATGAAAATGAAATAAGCATAATATTTAAAGTTTTTCTTGTTATGATATGGATTTTCCGTCCTCAAGCATCGACGCGACTTCTTTTAAGAGCTTATTCTTCGGCTTATTCTTTTTGGCAAGCACCACCCCGCTTTTCTCCCAGTGAATTCTGGGATAAGCCGCGTCTGGAATAAGTCTGTAAGGCACCCCTAAGCGTTCTAACGCCTTTCCTATCTTCTCCAAGCTCGGATGAGGCTTAGCAAGTCTCTTTGGAATTCTTCGTCCCTCCTTTCTGGTCTTCGTAGAGTCGAAATAGACGGGCCATAATACTATTTCATCACGGCTTCGCATCTAAAGAAGCACCTGATATTCCCTCAATTAAAAAGACTGATTATTCATGACCAGATATTAAGACAGCGTTTAGGACTCCAGACTGCCCAGGTCTGGAGGTAACGCGGACTCTTCCAAGGGGAGTCTCTAAGATCGTCCCCTTAGTTATCACGTTTCTTCTATCATAATCAACATTAGCAGGGTTTTTGACTACTCTGAGAATCTCTACTTTCTTAGTCTCGCCGGTTTCGGGATCTGAAACGTTCACCCACTTCGTGCTCAGCAGTCGAACCTTGATATTTCCGCCTCTTCTTCTGTCAAGTTTAGTTTTAAACTCGCCTATCGTAGTCTCAGTTGGGAAGGAACCTCTCTCGAATCTTCTCCTTTTCCTGTATGCATGTCTCTTTCCACCAGTTGGTTTTCTCTTGTGCAGATCGCTGTGCCAAGGCATCTCTTAACTTTCACCTCGAATCTGAGAGGTTTCCGATTAATATAAATTTAGCGGAATCTTTTTCATGTCTATTCATTCTTTTCAGTCTTGTCATTTTTTCCCTTATTTTTTATGTTGCTCAGTATTCTAGCGATCTGTCTCTTCATCACCGCGGGGTTATGGCTCAGCCCGAAATAGTCAGCGAAGTATTCGGTTGTTCTCAATATCTTGTTTCTCCCGAACCGTTTTCTCTCGATAAGTCCCATCTCCAGAAGTTGCTTTATATGTTTGTAGGCGTGTGTCCCACGCGCGGAGATCACTTGCTTCTGTGATACAGGTTGCCTATAGGCTATATATGCGAGGGTTCTGAGCGGCCCGTCTGTGAGAAGAGGCTTAACTGCAAGTCTCCTAACTTTTGAGGCATAATCAGCTTTTAGCTGGAGAACGAATCTTTGATCCTCAAGCTCCAAAACTTCAAGGGAGGAGTTGCGTTTCCGATACTCTTTCATGAGCATTCTCGCAAGCTCTCTAATCTTCCGCTTAGATCTCGAACCTATTATGCTTCCTAATGTTTTTAGGTCGAGGGGGCGGCCTGCAACGTAGAGAGCCGCCTCTATCAGGGAAATCTTCCTTTTCACATCGTCTTCCTTAGGCTCTTCGTTCCCTTCCTTATCTGGCTTCCCCATCGATTGTGCCCTCGCCCAGAGTTATATAGATCTCATCTGACCCTTCACTCTGCCATAACGAAACCTTCTTTCTATGAGCAAGGAATAGAAGTATTATGAAGTCTCTCACCTGCTCGATCTTCTTCATTCCTTTAACGAGTCTCGAAAAAGTAGCTATCTCCCCCCTTCTGATGATTGAACGTATCTTTTGGAGGAGAATCCTCATCTGCTCCTCCATTTCCATTAGATAGATACTGACTTGAGGTATTACTCCTTGCGGGGGAGAAAATGATTCGCCACGCTGGGACATTCTAATCCTAAATATCTTCTCCGTTTTGAGAGCGTCTTCTAAGGCCTCAAGCAGGTTCTGAATAGTAGTAGTTGTCAATTCGTATCGTAGCGGGAGAATTAGGGGCGGTGGAACGTAGTCGGGGCTTGGTTTGGGAGGCGGCGGGGAAGGCGGCTCTTCAAGCTTAAGCAGGAGCTTGGACTTCATGAGATAGACGGTTGCCGATGAATCTAGAGCTATTCCGGAGGCTCTAAAGTCTATTATAGATCGTTTTTCCATCTCCTCCAGAAATGAGAGGAGAAGAAAGGAGAGATTTATCTTCCAAGGATCAATTTTCTCCAGCATTTGAGGATCAAATAATATGTTCCAAGGAGGATGAAAGTAGAAGGGCCTTTCAGATTCAAGCTTCATCGGGCAGGTACCTCCTTAAATGTTGTGGACACGACGTAGGAGATTCCGTCCCGCCCGTATATGCCGTATATCCGATCGGCTTTGCTCACCATCTCAGGCTTCAAAGTTACAACTATGAATTGAGCCTTATCCGCCTCTTCAGCTAGGAGCTCGCCCAACCTCTCAACATGGAAGGCATCTAAATGGGCATCTATCTCGTCGAAGAGATAGAAAGATGCCGGCGTGAATTCTTGGAGAGCGAAAAGAAAGGCCACAGCTGCGACTGATCTTTCTCCACTACTGGCTCCGTTTACAAGGATCGGCGGCTTGCCTACAAATTGAACAATCATATCTACTCCTCCAGAGAATGGATCCTTTGGATTCTCAAGTTTCAGCGCCGCGTTTCCTCCACCCGTAAGCTTAGAGAAGTATCTGTCAAGCCTCTCATTCACTTTGTTGAAAGCATCCATGAAGACTCTATACTTCTTTTCCTCAATCTCCTCGATGAACTTGATTATCGCCATCTTTTCTCTCTCCAGCTCGTTCATGCGTATTGAAAGTTCCTTGTATCTTGAAATCTGCTCCTCATACTGCTTAGAGGCTAGCTGATTCACGGCTCCAATTCGCTCCAATTCAGATTTCATTATCCTTAAGGTCTCGTCAAGCCTGCTGATATCTATCGACTCAGTTGGCAGAGGCTTGTCATATCCTAGGCTTCTGAGACGCTCCACATCCCTCTTCAGTTGGAGGCTTAGGGTTTGAATATTCAGCCTAGCCTCGTCAAGGAGTGCGTCAACCTTCTCATATTCCTTCTCAAGAATTCGCAGTTCCTCATCTATTCTGTCGATCTGAAGAGTGAATTTCTCTGCGTTCTTCTCTGCGTTCAGCAGAAAATCTGATAGCCTCTTTTTTTCCTTTTCTAGTCTTGCAATCTCGGCTTGAATCTTTTCTTGGTCTTCATATGCCCGTTCAATCTCTCCCTCTAACATGGAGATTCGCTTTATAATTGCGTCTCTTCTGGAGATGACGTTTCTAAGCTCTTCTCTAAACGTGTTAATCCTTGATTTTAAGGATGAGATGTCAGCTTCGATGACGCTTGCTTTCTCCTTAAGCTCGACGAGAACTTTGCTTATCTCTCCGCGTTTTTTAACTCTTTCTTGGAGATCAGATAAGTCTATCTTCTTCTTTATCTCTGAAAGTCTCTGCCGTATCTCATTCTCCCTTTCCGATAACTCGCGTAATCTCTTCCTGTAATCTTTAAGCGTGGCTTCCTCTTTTTGAAGTATATTGCGGATATCCTTTAAGCTATTCTCGGCAGTGCTTAGATTTGCTCTAGTTTCGCTGATGCTTCTTCGGACACGTGCAATCTCACTTCCGAGCTTGCCCATCACTTTCGATAGCTCAGCAATCTCAGCTTGGGTTTCAGTAATCTCCACTTCGAATTCTCTAATGTGCCTATCTCTAATGGCTATGAGCTTCCTCAAGGCGTCAACAGCTTTCTCAAGCGCTTTGATTGAGGATTCCTTAGGTACGAATGAGGAGAAGTCTAAGGGTGCACGGTAAAAGCCGCTTTCGACTCCTCCACCCGCTTCGAAGGCGTCTCCTGACAGGGTTACTGAGCGGAATCCCATATGAGAAACCTTGAGAGCCGTTTTTTCATCTGCAACGAGCAGAGTATCTCCTAGAACAAAGAATGCGGCTGGAGCATATTTTTCATCATACTTTACGAAGTCTAAGACTAATCCAAAAACCCCACTATCTTTCGGAAGGTCACTTCGTCTCCTTACGGACAGTCCCTTCAGGGGAATAATCTTTACTCGCCCAAGCCTTGTCTTTTTGAGCATTTCCACACATGTGAACGCCGTATCCATATCGTCGACTATTAGCGAATTGAGCCATCCGGAGGCAGCTGCCTCTACGGCTCGCCTATACTTCCTTGGGATCTTTAGGAAGTCCTTAAGTCTACCGTGAATTCCTTTTATGAATCCTTCTTTACTGAGCTCCTCGATGTATCTAAGTGAGCGTTCTTCAGTATTGACCTTCTCAATGAATTCCCTTCTTGCCTTGAATTCTACAACTGCCTCTCGAGCGATCTCCTCTACTTTACTTGCCTCCTTGATCCGCGCTTCTAAAAGGCTCTTTCTTTTAGTTCTTCGATGCAGAGAGTCCTTTAAAGAGCTAAGTCGTGCTTCCTGTTTCTTTCGTAGATCTTGTAGATCCTTCAATGCTTCTTCAAGTCTTTCAAGGGAGGATTTTAGCTCTCTCCTCTTTTTCTCCAGGTTCTTAAGTCTCTCTGAGTGAACTTCAATCTTAGACCTGCTCTTTGCCTCCGCGCCTCTTAGATTCATCGTTTCAGCGCGTATCCGCTCTAGAATCTTCTCGTTTTCTTCGATCTCCCTGTTCCTTTCTTCAAGCCTCGATCTTCTCTCATCTACCTCCTCATCTAATGCGTTGTACACTGACTGTTTGTCCGATATTTCCTTGAGAAGGATGTTTCGTTCGGAGATGAGGTTCTTAATCCTTTTTTCGGATTCGATTATCTTCTTTTTCAAATCCTCGATTCGGCTATCATACTCTATTCTCGCCTTTCTGAAGTCTTCAAGAAGAGACTCTCCGCTCTTTATCTTGCTGCCTAACTCGGCCAGCCTTGATCTCAACTCTCCTATTCTCACTTGTATTTGGAGAATCTGGTTCCGCTTTTCCCTTGACTGTTCAAAACCATACTTTCTGAGGTCAGAGTCTAACTGCCGTCTCCTCGATCTGAGATCCTCCCGTCTCCTTTTCAGATCCTCCAGCTTCTTCTCCAAGCTACGTATCTTCTCGGATAACTCCTCAATTTTCCTCCGGTTTTCACTTATTTTCTTGGAAAGCTTAGCTGCCTCGAGACGGTTTATCTCTTTCCGTATGAAGTTGTAACGTATTAGATCATTCCTCTCTTTTTCTAGGGACTCAATTCTCTTCTGGACTTCTCCCACCTGTCCCATCGCCGTCTTTATAGCTATATTCGCGGCTTCGAGCTTCTTCTGCGCCTCAGCTTTTTCCTGATCGTACTGGGCTATGCCTATTACATCCTCGATTATTTTTCTCCTTTCATGCGATGATATCTCCGCAAGCCTCGTAAGCGTCCCCTGCAAGATTACGTTATGTCCATTAGGTGTTATCCCGCCCATGGAGAGAACTTCCAGTGCATAGGATCTCGAGACTTTTCTTCCGTTTATTCGATACGTGCTGCATCCATTCTGGTCTATCTCACGAGATACCGTGACGGTCTTCGCATCTATGGGGAGGCGACCGTCGGAGTTGTCAAATTGAATCACGACTTTTGCTTTTTTCCTAGAGTTAGAGTTCAGTCCTCCGTTAAAGATGAGACTTGAAAAGTTCGTTGCTCGGAGCTTCCGGGCACTCATCTCCCCAAGTGCAAAAAGAACAGCATCTATAATATTCGTCTTTCCGCTTCCATTAGGTCCCGTTATCACAGTGAAGCCCTTATCAAACACTAACGTTGTCTTTTTACCGAACGTCTTAAACCCGTTAACTTCGATCTTCTTTATAAACGGCATTCTCTCTCACAACCCTCCTAGTGATACGCATTCAGTAGGCATTATCTCGCTAGGGCCTCCTGCATTCTCTTTACAAATTTTTTGATCTGTGCTTCATCATCTCCATAGATGAGGAGGAAGCCGTCCTCTTGGACTTTATGATCAAGCTTAAGATCTGAGCATATGCGCTTCAGAAGGTTTAAAGGAGTATCTTCAGTCAGTTTAACACGGATCCAATGCTTATCACGCGGGACTCCTGCTAAAAATCTTTTTTCCAATTTAACCTTCGCCTCCCTCCTCCTCGCCTCTGAGATTCGTCTCATAAATACTTCGATATACTTGTCTCCGAGTTTTTCCTGTGCAACGGGTGTAAGGTAAGATTCAAGGTTACTCAGGCATTCTTCGATTCTTCTGATCACGTTTGAGCCTGATCCTTCCACCCTGGAGATCTCTATCAATGTCTTTAATGAACGCAGCTCAGTCATTACTTGGGGTGGAATCTTCACGTTCGCCCTTTTAAGATCGATTATCAGATCCGCCATTAACTTCCATAAGGCATAGTAATCCAGTTTTGTGCACATCCTTTAAGTTTTAAATCTTCCCAGAGAAAGATCATCAACTCCATTTTTCCCAGATGCATACATATGATTGACTGTGCAATCCATCATTTTGAGGATTAAACCCATCTTCCCATGCGGGGCAAATATCTGTTTCTAATATGCATGTATATACGATGATAATTTCCCGAGAGAGCTCAAAATTCTTTTTAACCGATCCATTTAAGAACTTGCGAGAAAGTTTTAGAGGCGACTTAACCGTTGGGATTGGTGAAGTAAATTATGGACATATTCGCTGAGAAAAACTTGTCGTTCCGCTTCAAGCAAGTAATAGTGCTAAGGGAAGATCTGAATATGAGCTGCGGAAAAGCCATAGCTCAGGCATGTCACGCATCCATATCGGCATCCGAAGAAGCAAGGAGGAAGAAACCTTCGTGGTGGAAAGCGTGGATGGATGAGGGACAACGGAAGATAATCCTGAAAGTGAAGTCTAAACATGAGCTTCTTGAAAAGGAGAAGGAAGCAAGGAACGCTGGCATTCCCTCCGCGTTAATTTCCGATATGGGCTTAACTGAGCTTCCGCCCGGAACAGTGACTGCTTTGGGGATAGGGCCTGCTCCAGAGAAGATCATTGATAAGATCACGGGAAGTCTTCCCCTCTACTGATTTCTGGGGGGATAAGATGGCTATTCAAGCCTCATCGCTTGATATTAAGCTTGGCATGGAAGTGTATGTCTCAACGACTCCTGGCATAGGCGGCAGAATACGCTCGAGACTGGAAGATTTCATTGTTGAGGAGATCTTACTCGACGGATCGAAAGCCACTATACGCCTCGAAGAAGAAAGGCGTGATCTCTCTAGACGGGGAAGATACCTTATCTGCATACTAATTAAGAAGGGTATAGACACGCTTTCAGCCATAGAGCGGATTGCTAAACGAATAAATGTGAGCCCTGAGATGATCGAGATTGCGGGTATAAAGGATGCGCAAGCCATAACTGCCCAGTTCGTGAGCATAGGAGCTACTCCTCCGGAAAAGGCGAAGGTAGATCTTGAGGAAATACGACTAGTACCAGTGCGTTTCTCTGAGGAGAAGATAACTCCGGGAATCCTATTCGGAAACAGGTTCTACATAACTGTGAGGAATATTCCGCATGGGTGCTCGGAGACTCAAAGGATGATTCTTGAAACGTCACGGGAGCTCATGCGCCTCGGCGGAGCTCCGAACTTCTTCGGTCATCAGCGATTCGGCACGATTAGGCCATTAACTCATATCGTTGGGAAGCTTTTGCTAAAGGAGAAATTTGAAGAAGCCGCTATGGTCTTCCTTTCGGAGCCAAGCATGCATGAATCTCCCCGTGCCAGAAGCGCCCGTATCTATCTCAGAGAAAACGTTGATTTTAACTCCGCCTTGAAAAGATTTCCAAGAAGCCTCTTCTATGAGAGACTTATGTTGATGTATCTCTCAAAGTATCCAAGAGACTTTCTTGGTGCCTTCCGCAGACTTCCGATAAATCTGCGCAGACTCTTCATCCAAGCTTATCAATCATACCTGTTCAATAGGTTTCTAAGCGAGAGGATAAAGAGAGGGATGCCCTTAAACATGGTTCAGAAAGGCGATTATGCTGTTAGAATAGGAGATAAGGGTCTACCTAGAAAGGGCTTCATCGTTGTAGATGAGGGGAATATAGGCTCGGTTTCATTGAAGGTTAAGGATGGAAAGGTGGCTCTAGCCCTGCCTATAATTGGCTTCGGTCAGAAACTCTCAGGCGGGATTCAGGGGGAGATTGAGAGGGAGATTCTTGAGCAAGAAGATATTCAGCCTCAAGACTTCAAGATGAAGAAGATGCCGGAGTGTAGTGTAAGCGGCGGATTGAGGAGAGCTCTAGCTCCAATTATGAACCTTAGGTTCAAGACGGATCTCGACAACGGAACAATTGTCAGATTTAGGTTTACACTTCATAAAGGCTCGTATGCAACGGTTGTTCTCAGAGAATTTATGAAGCCTGAAGATCCCATCTCTTCTGGATTCTAAATACTGAATGGATGATTAGATTCTTAAGGGATTTAGTGACTAGGAGTCTCTGGAGTGGTGGCCGCATGTCTGAGGATTCTCTTCTGTCTAAAGATGGAACCGTTCTCGTCGTGATCGATGTTCAAGAGCGGCTTTTCGTAAAGATGGATGAAAAGGAGCGTCTTGCAGAGAATATTCGTAAGCTACTACAATTCGCTGAGGTCTTGAAGATTCCAGTGATAGCAACTGAGCAGTATCCGAAAGGTTTGGGATCGACGATCCCGGAGATAAGAGACTTACTGCGGGTTAAGCCCATAGAGAAGATAGAATTCAGCTGTATGGCTTCCTCAGATTTTAGGAGAAGACTCTCCAAAACAGGTGCGGAGAACCTTGTATTAACAGGTATAGAGGCACATATATGCGTTGCCCAGACGGCTATTGAAGCTCTGACAAGCGGCTACAATGTCTACGTGGTTTATGACGCCGTATCTTCTCGTAGGCGCGAGGATAAGTTGATAGCCATTGAAAGAATGAAGCAGCATGGAGCCGTCATAGTCACGACTGAGATGGTTATGTATGAGATCCTTCGCAGGGCTGGAACCAAAGAGTTCAAAAAGGTACTTGAACTTGTAAAGTAATTAGAAGCATCTCCAGTATTCGCCCAGTATGTTTTTTAGCTCGCCCAATATACTTTTAACTTCCTCGAGTCTTCGCCATGGGTGTGGCGGGGGAGGATAAAAATCCTCTATCTCTTCAGCTTTAACATCCGCCTTTATAAGTCCTAAGGCTAAAGCGTACCAACAGTATGGTAAAACATCAATATTGTATCCGCTTCCGACGAGCAAAACGGCTCTTCCCCCGCAGATCTCCTCTGAGACTGAACGTACCATTCGAGAGATCTCGAAGAACCCGCGGGCGGTTAAACCTAGGCTCCCAAGGTGATCTGCGAAGTGAGCGTCGCTTCCCCCATTGGCTATGATTATATCGGGCTTAAACTCCTTGGCTAATGGTGGGAAGATCTCCTTTAAAGCGTAAAGGTAAGACTTTTCACCTGTTCTTACTGGAAGTGGAACATTAACATTCAATCCTTTCCCTTCTCCGGAGCCGATTTCATGGATGAAGCCTCTTCCCGGATAGATTGTTCTGGGATCTTGATGAAGAGAGATGAAGAGTACATCTCCATCAGAATAGTATATGTCGCTTGTTCCATTTCCGAAGTGCACATCATAATCCAGTATTAGTACTCGCTTTATCTTTCGTCTCCTACGAAGATCATTAATTAGGATGGCGATATCGTTGAAGAGACAGAAGCCTCCTCCATAGTCTATTCCAGCATGATGAAAGCCCCCTCCCAATGCTACTCCCCTATCGGCTTCTCCATTGATGATTCTTCTACCAACTTCGAGAACGCCTCCTATGATGAACAAAGCACCTTCGAGGATTCTTTTTGAAACAGGCGTATCTACATCATATCTTCTGCCAGCCTCAGCCAGCTCGAAGATATAGTCAACATAGCTCTTTGAATGTGCCTTCAAGAGATCCTCTATTGTAGCGGGCTTCGGCTTTATGAAGGAGACTTCTGGCATACAGGATAATCCTTTCTCGTCAAAGAATTTCTTCGCCTTAACGAATCTGTCTCCTCTAAAGGGATGATTCACGCCTAAATCGTATTGCTTGAATTTCTCGTGATATGTTATTAAAATGAAGATTCTCTTCCTCCATGCATTGGATTTCTATCCATTTAGAGCTGAAATCAGCCGATATAACGGTTTTGTTCTATCCCAACAAGTTCCCTTTAGAGGTATTTTCATAGTTTCATCGAGTAATGTAAGGATCTGCAGAGCTCTTTGAATTTCCCCTTTTCAGAGTCTCTTGGCGGGAATATCGTTCTCTAATGTCCCAACGTAAGCGTATTCCATGCCTTCCTCCCTAAATGTTTCAAGAGCCTTCCTTGACAACTTCGTAGCTATCCCTCTGCGCTGATATTGCGAAGCAACGGCGTTATTGCCGACTTCTCCTATCTTCCTTTCTCGATCCAGATGGTAGGCTACGTATCCAACAATGTTATCAATTATCTGGGAAAGCTGATCTGACGAATACGCGTTGCACCGAGTTTATCTAAGGCTTTTGTCTTCATCCTTAAAGGGTTTAAAATCTTCACATGATGGATCATCTAAGTAGCGGAATATTCCCTTTAATCTACACCTTACCAGCGTAGGCGATGGATCTTCGGCGTAGATGCATTCTCCACATGTTGGCATAAGAATAAAAGCGGATATGATGTATGTAACTTTTTCCTTTATGAGAAGATCCAGAAGCCTTTTAACCTAAATTTTTTATGCATATTTCTCGTACCAGATGGGAGATGAAAATGATCAAGATAGATGATGTGGTTATCCTAGTTTTGATAATCGCCATAATTGCCCTATCCTTAGGATTAACTTATGAAACACAATACGATAACATCATCGGCATAATCGCTTCAGCACTAGCTGTAGGGCTCATTCTAGGGAGAAAGAGGAGATAATGCTAAATCAAATGCTACTTGGAGCAATTAAACAAATAAAATTGGGAGTTCGTCGTTCTTAGTGATATAGAAGTTTATCCTCGTATCTCTTCAGATGCTCCGTTGCTTCTTGAACATCCATGAAGAGGGAATCAACGCGATTCACGTCCTCAAGCGTTACGGATTCATGTTTTTGAACCTTAGCATTCTGAGCTGCAAGGCTGAGGAGCTGCACAGCATATCTCAGCGAGGTCTTCGATCCGATCTCTGTGAGCTTCTCCAAGGCATCTTCGTTGATCGTAACCTTCTCCTCTCTAGCTCTGATCCTCAGAATCTCCCTTATGCTATCTGCATCATACTCGTGTGTGGCTATGATGACAGCTCTATCTATGAGGTCTAGCGGGAATCCCATAGGAGCTTTCACATCCGTTCCACGAATAGTTGTGATTCCCCTATTCGTGGCAAGGATTATTATTGGCACTAGCTCGCTTTCTAACGCTCTGCCAAGAAAGCTGAAAGCTTCAAGATCCAGAAGGTGACTGTCATCGATGAAGAGGACGCCGGGATGAATGAAAGCTTTTCCTTCGTCTACGAGCTTCTTGACAGAGTCGTCCACCGCTGCTCTTACCTCTGGGTCAATCTCTTTCGTCTCCGGTCCCCCAAGCAGAAAGGAGAATAGACTTCCACCCATACGACGCTGAGCGTGGATCTCATCCATATCATGTAGTGTCAGCGTGTAAACGAACTCCTTCTCCTTTAGCACGTCACCGTCTGGACGGGGCACCTTTTGACGCGTGTCTACATCATAGGTTTTGCCCTTAGCGCTCTCGATGCTTAATCCTAGATTAACGACTCTCCCGGTCTCAGCGTCGATCTGTATCACGCTTCCCTCAGTAATTCCAAGCTGTATTATCTGCTGTGCGATTGAGGCCCCAGCCTCAATAGTCTTCTCCTGCTTCTTCGTCCTTAAAGTTAAACGTACGCTTTCCGGTACTTTCTGATAGGGATTGTAAGGGTGTGGAGCAGTGCGAATATCGATGCCTGTCACCTCGCCCTCATAGACCTTTCTCATCTCATGTATCTCTACGCCGATGCATTTTCTTATAGCCTCGATTAGAACCTCAGTCTTCTTCTTTTCAGTACTGTAAATCTCGCTTCCACTCATTTGAATGAAGGGAACATTTTGGCCTAGCTCACGTGAAATAGCGACTGCTATAGCTGTTTTTCCGGTTCCAGGAGGCCCAGCTAGTATGACGACTCTTCCGCTCATCTTTCCCTCCTTTATCATCTGCACTACAAGTCCCGCTGCTTCACGAGCCTTTTCTTGACCTACCATCCCATCCTTAACCTTGACAGCCTTCATATTCTCGTCTAAGCCGAGTCCCTTAATGTGGGTGTGGGCTCCTATTCTTTCGAACCGCGTGATATGTGTTGGAACTTCCCGAATATCCGCCATGATGCCTCCTCCCCTGCTTACTAATAAGATTCAAAGAAGCGAGAAAATTAAGAATTACTGATGTAGGAGGATTTGATTATTCCTTATTGGAAGAGTTATTCTTCCTTTTTTAGGGATTCGATTATTTTTATGATATCTTCCGTCTTCCGTCCCAATCTTAACCTAATATACGTTAAGGTATCTCGCTCAGAGGATGCTCGCTCTTCCCTCTTCTCTTCTACGATTGCCTCCTTTATTGGAGCTTCACGCGTTACGGCGAGTCTCTCAACAATCTCTCCAAGACTTTGAGAGACCTCTCTCAGTTTTTCAACTGTTGTGTTAAGGTTCTTTTCGTGTTCCATCAATGTGCTTATTAGGAGGTCTAAATAACTTGTTCTTCCCTTCTCCTCCGAGCTCATCTGCATCCTTCTTCCTTTTTAGACCTGAATAATCTTTATCGAACCTCCCCTATTTAAACTATTTATGAACCCTTGAGCTTGATGTTGAATTATGCCCTATATTGCATAAGTAACGTACTTATCAGCAGTTTTCACTCTTCATAGATATAAAGAAACCATATCATTATTCTGTTATGATCAACTATACCATAGTTAGGTGAAAAACGACCATGACTAAACAGCCAGAGATGATACTGTCTAGAAGATTCTATGAGAGGGATCCGGAGGTTGTTGCTAGGAACCTTTTAGGCAAGGTCCTGATAAGAAAGATTAGAGACAAAAGACTAAGCGGGATGATTGTTGAGACAGAAGCATATTATGGTCCCGGAGATCCGGCTTCCCGCGCCTCGGACGGCATGAAGAACTTTAATAGGCTTATGTGGCTTAAGCCCGGTATAGCCTTTATCTACAACGTCCATAAATACTGGATGTTTAATATTGTTGCTCATGAACCCGGAGAAGTGGGGGCGGTTCTAGTGAGAGCCGTGGAGCCGCTTGAAGGAATTGATGTCATGAAGAGAAACAGGGGTATTGAAGATGAAAGGATAACCGATCTGACAAATGGCCCTG
>Ga0190363_1000766_pt1 | contig 19195 bp, 12 predicted proteins | sample 48721867_MG_FD_161272 | JGI IMG/M metagenome (GOLD analysis project Ga0190363, IMG submission 161272) | Hydrothermal vent microbial mat bacterial communities from Southern Trench, Guaymas Basin, Mexico - 4872-18-6-7_MG | ecosystem: Environmental > Aquatic > Marine > Hydrothermal vents >... | reverse complement strand
AAAACACTCATATATAAGTATTACTATATCTTTTAAAAGAATATATGTTACCTATTTGTATATGTCCATAATTAAACTTAATATATCTAAAATTTAACTTGACTTCACTTCCCCTTTATCCCGATTCTACATATGGAAGCAATAACACAAAAAACTTTGAGGGGATCCTGTATCAATTTCTCCCTTAGTCAAAGAGATATTTTTATCTAACAGTAACTCACTAATAGTTAGTTAAATTCCCCCTCAGCTGTGTTTGCCTGTAATTTGATACGGTCTATTTTAAGCTTTAGTTTAATTCAAAAACTGGTGTTAAGATTGAAGCCTCTTGGTGTTGGATTTATTGGTTGCGGCAGGATTTTTGACCTTCACGTTCTCGGCTACCTGAAGACCGATAAGGCGAAGATAGTGGCTCTCTGCGATTCTAGGAGGGTTAGAGCCAGGAGGAGGGCGAGGGAGCTTGGTTTGAGTGAGGAGAAGATTTACAGGGACTACAATGAGTTGCTCAGGGACGAGGGAGTCGACGTGGTGGAGATACTGCTCCCCCACTACCTGCACAAGGATGCTGCCGTCGCCGCCGCCGAGGCCGGTAAGCACGTGTCTGTTCAGAAGCCCCCCGCGATGAACGTTAGGGAGATGGATGAGATGATTAGCGCGGCGAGAAAGGCGGGGGTCAAGTTGAAGGTCTTCGAGAACTTTGTTTTTTATCCACCCTACCGGAAAGCGAAGGAGCTTATGGACGCGGGCGAGATTGGCGAGCCTCATATGATTCGCATCAAGATGACCTCGGGCTCCGTGGAGTGCGGCTGGGAGGTTCCCATGGAGGCCTGGATGTGGCGCTTCACTCCCGAGCAGTGCGGCGGCGGTCCAACCGTCTGGGACGACGGCTACCACAAGTTCTCCATCGCACGCTACTTCTTGGGAGACATCGACAGGGTTTACGCCTGGATTGAGTCAACCGAGCTGGGCCCCGGATTGAGCCTCGACTCCCCCGCGATAATCATGTGGAAGTACAAGTCCCCCGGGAAAATGGGCGTCTGGGACACGTCCTTCGCCCCCGAGATGGTTATCAACTCCAAGTACTACGCCACGGATGAGAGAGTGGAAATCACGGGCACCAAGGGGTACCTCTGGATCAACCAGTGCACGGGACAGTTGCTCGATGTTCCCCCTCTTGTCATGTATCGGGACGGAGAACTCACCTGCTTCCAGAACCTTAGAAAGGACTGGGCGGACAGCTTCATCGACTCCACCCTACACTTCATAGACTGCATACTGGAGGACAAAGAACCCATACTGTCCGGAGAAGAGGGAAAAAAGGTTCTACAGTTCGCCCTCGCCGCCCTTAAATCCGCGGAAACACACACCGAAGTGAGTCCCGACGAAATCAAGGAGTAAAATAGGCTGCCTCTGTGAATGAACTATCTCCTGAGATATTCGGGCACGGGAACATCCCACCAGCCGTAAGCCTTGCCTTGGCTCCTCGGGTGCTCGGTGGCCACGACTAACTCTAACACTGCTGGCTTACCCGAGTTCATGGCGCTTTCGACAGCGCTTTTCACTTCCTCGCCCCTGTCTATTCTTTCCGCGTAGCATCCGAAGGACTCGGCTAGCTTCACGTAGTCTGGAGTGTAGGGTTCCCCGGTTTTGCTCCTGAACTCCACTCCGTAGGCTCTATCCCGGCCGTAAACGTCTATCTGCAGGTCTCGGATGGACAGCCAGCCAAGATTGTTGAAAATGGTGACGAGTATCGGAACCTCGTACTGAACGGCTGTGGCCAGCTCCTGGCAGGTCATGAGGAATGAGCCGTCCCCCTCGATCGCCACGACCGGCGCTTCGGGTTTGGCCAGCTTGGCTCCGATGGCAGCCGGGATGCCGAAACCCATTGTTGAGAAGCCTCCCGGGGAAATGTGGGTCCTGGAGTAGTAGACGGGGAACTCCTGCCAAGCCGATGCCTGGGCGTGCCCGGCGCTCGTCACAACTATCGTTTCCCTCGGCAGCGCTTTTCTCAGTTCCTTTAGGTAGCGGGATATCGTCGTCGGGTATCCCTCCCTCATCTTCTCCAGCTCCTTCTCCCAGTCCTCCCTCAGCTTTTTGAGTTCCTTGAAGTAGTCTGATTGCTCATAGTTCTTCTTTGAGGTTATTTTTCTGAGAGCTTCGAGGAGTTCTGCCAGAACGCTTTTCGCGTCGCCCAGTATTGGTACCTCGACCGGGTAATTTTTCCCTATCTCTTTGGGGTCTATGTCCACGTGTATGAGCTTGGTTGGGGGAATGCTGAAAGACTCGCCGGGCTTATACGAGCTGGTTGTTTCATCGGCGAACCTGCAGCCCACAGCGAGGAGCACGTCGGCTTCCCGTGTAATCCTGCTCCCCACGGGTGAGCCCTTCGAACCGGTGTAGAATGCGCACAGAGGGTGGTCCTCGGGGATTACGCCCTTCCCCATCATGGTGGTGATCACAGGGGTTCCCAGAAACTCCGCGAGCTCTACGAGTTCCTTCTCTCCGTTTGAGAGAATCACTCCCCCACCAGCGAGGATTGCTGGTCTCTCCGCCTTCGCGAGAAGCTTGGCGGCTTCGAGTATTTTTTCTGGGTCGCCCTGAACCCTTCCTCCGAGACTGGAACCGACGGGCGGGGGTAGCTCCACCTCGGCTGCATCCGCCTGAACGTCCATCGGTAGGTCTATGTGTACGGGTCCGGGTCTGCCGCCCAGCGCGGTTCTGAGCGCGTTGTTCATGACCCAGGGTAGCTGGTCGACTCTGGTCACCTGGTAACTCCTTTTCACCACGGGTTTCATGATGCTTGGAAAGTCAGCCCACTGCTTTCTCTCAATCTCCTGTAGGACTCCTCTTCCAAACATGTAGGTGTGAACCGAACCCGTAAAAATCAGCATGGGAACACTGTCAAGAAAGGCGGTAGCCGCACCCACAACCGTGTTACACGCACCAGGACCTATCGAGGTGAAAACAGCTAAGGGTTTGCCGGTGACTCTGCAGTAGCCGTCAGCCAGGTGGCAGGCGGACTGCTCGTGCCTAACCTGAATAATCGGAAACTCGTGCTTCTTAAACGCGTCAACCAAGCCGAGGTTGCCGTGCCCAGGGATTCCCACCGCGTAGGGAATATTCTCGCGCAGGAGGGTTTCAGCGATTATCTCTCCACCAGTTAGATACGGCAAAAAATACACCCCTTCAACCTGTTTTTACTGTCTGTAACCTATAAGCTTGGTTTCCTAGACAGCTTTTATAACATTTGCCCCGCTCCTTTATAAAAACGCTCCGTAGTCCCTTGAACCCTCCAGTCACTTTCCTCAATCCTTTTCGTTCGGAGTTTCGAGCACAGCTCCTCTCCCCGCGGAGGTGACGAGAAATTGGTATCGCTTTAAGTATCCTTTTGCCTCCTTTGGTTCTGGTGGGTTGAGCCGCCACTCGTTGAGGCGTTTTTGAAGCTCCTCGTTTGACACCTCGAGACTCAGCCTCCTTGCTGGAATATCGTACGAGATCACGTCTCCGTTCCTCACAACTGCGATGGGTCCTCCTTCTGCGGCTTCTGGGGACACGTGTCCGATCATCGCTCCTCTGGTTGAACCTGAGAATCGCCCGTCGGTTACGAGGGCAACCCTGTCTCCGAGTCCCATACCGTTTATGATGGAGGTTATCTGGTGCATTTCTCGCATTCCGGGACCACCCTTTGGTCCCTCGTACCGTACAACCATGATGTCCCCATCGTCAATGCGGTTATTCAGGAGGGCATCGATGGCGGTCTCCATGGACTCGAAGACTTTCGCGGGGCCCCTGTGAATCAGCATCCTCTCAGCCACCGCCACGTGCTTGCACACGGAGCCCAACGGAGCCAGGTTTCCCCTGAGAATAGCCAGTCCACCCTCCGGGTGGAAGGGGTCACTGAAGGGTCTTATGACTTCTCGTCTGATTACTTCCGCGTCTTTGATGTTTTCCCTGACGGTTTTTCCAGTCACTGTTAGAGAATCGAGGTTGAGGACCCCGCTCAGCTCCTTCATGACCGCTGGAATTCCCCCAGCCTCATCCAAGTCCTTTAGGTTGTAGGGTCCGGATGGTAAAAGGTTGCATATGTGATGCGTTCTCTTGTTCAATTCTTCGAATGTCTCTAGGCCTATGTCTAGGTTTGCTTCTTGGGCTATGGCTGGAATGTGTAGGGTGGCGTTGAGGGAGCCTCCCAGGGCTAGGTCTACAATGATTGCGTTTCCGAACGCCTCAAGGGTCATTATGTCCCGAGGAAGCAGACCCTCCTCCAGTAGTTTGACTGCTCTTTTCCCCGATTCCCTGGCGATGCGTATCTTCTTTGCGTCAACAGCGTGGGCTGTCGCACAGCCTGGAAGGGACATGCCGAGCGCTTCGGTCACCGCTGCCATGGTGTTTGCGGTTCCAAGCATACTGCACGAACCCGGACCCGGGCAGGCCAACCCTTCAATCACTTTAAGCTCCTTCTCACTTACCTCCCCCACCTGAAACTTTCCAACGTATTCTCTCATCTCCACTGTTGTGATTTTCTGACCCTTGTAGACTCCGGGGAGCATCGGACCCCCCGTAACCACGATTGAGGGAATGTTCAGCCTCGCGGCTGCCATCAGGTGTCCTGGAACTGTTTTGTCGCACGAGGGGATGAGAACCATGGCGTCGAACATGTGAGCCTCAACCATAACCTCTATTGTGTCCGCTATGAGATCCCGACTCGGGAGAGGGTACCTCATACCCACCGTTCCCTGACATAAGCCGTCGCAAACCGCGATGGTGTTAAACTCGAACGGTGTCCCCCCAGCCGCGATAACTCCCTCCTTGACGGCTCTGCTTATGGTTCTCAGGTGTACGTGCCCCGGGACGATTTCGTTCCAAGAGTTGACGATGGCTATCCAAGGCTTCTCTATAGACTCATCATCGTGACCCAGGGATTTGAGCAGCGCCCGCTGAGTGCATCTCTGAACCCCCTTCTTGATGAGGTCGCTTCTCAACTCTCGCCTTTTCAACACGCTTCACAACCCTTCCTTGTCAAGAACTGTATAAGAACATCTCCTCGGGCTATTATATTTTATCACTCTTGAGCCCTGCACAGGCTAAGAGGAGAACTCCTGGATTGCTCCTCCCCCTTAGGGTTTTTGGTGGTTCAACTGGTTGGAGGTTAATTTTTATAAGAACAACGTCTATTATTCTGTTTAAGATATATTAGATTAGGAGGTTTCCTATGGCTAGGGAGAAGTTAATAATAACCGCTGCGTTAACTGGCGGGGAGTTCATTTCCAAGGCTCAGACGCCCTACGTTCCGGCGACCGTTGACGAGATTGTTGAGGAGTGTGTGAAGTGTAGGAAGGCTGGAGCCTCGGTTGTCCACCTGCACGCAAAGGATCCCGAAACGGGCGGAGGAGCACAAGACCCTAACCCCGTTCTAAAGGAGTACGTTAAGAGGATAAGGGAGAGTGAGGCCTCGGACCTGATCATAAACATTACAACCGGTGGGGGCAGGGTTGACCCCGAAAAAATGGACGAGATCATGAAGGAGAGGGTGACTTTCGGCCAGGAGCTCAGCTCACTCAACATGGGGTCACTCAACCTCTGGGAGGACATGGGGATTCCAGCGCTCAGAGACGTGATCTTCGGAAACCCCGTGAACACCATTGTGAGATGGGCGGGCTACATGTATGAGAACAACGTTAAACCCGAACTGGAAATCTACGACACCGGACAGATAAACACCGCCAAAAGACTCGTTGAGGAAGGCTCGCTGAAAGAACCCTTGCACATCCAGTTTGTAATGTTCGGCGGACTTTCATGTATGTCCCCCGACCTGAAAACCTTGATCTACTGCGTTGACCAAATTCCAAGCAACTGGACATGGTCGGTCTGCGCCCCCGGAAGATACGAGATGGAAATGGCAACTGGAGCCATACTCCTCGGAGGCCACGTGAGAGTAGGCATGGAAGACAACATCTACCTAGAAAAAGGAGTCCTAGCGAAAAGCAACGCTGAACTCGTGGAAAAAGTCGTAAGAATAGCAAAAGAACTCCAGAGGCCAATCGCAACACCAGACGAAGCACGAGAAATCCTAGGCCTCAAAAAATAAAAATAAAAGTAACCATGCCGATTCACAACCAAAAAGATAGGGATGAATCGTTCAGCTTACCTGTGTTCCCGAAACCCGCTGTTTCAACCATCCAGTAGCCCTCTGACGGTGCTTCTCTCCCTCGCTCTCTTTTTTAACCACAAAAATCTGCATCGGGATATTCGCATTAGCACTTAACACCCCTATTTTGGGTTTCAAAAAGAAAGAGGGCGGAGAAAATCCGTCTTCTGTTTTTATTCCAAGTGCTCCAGAACAAGGTCCGCCAGGTCGTAGAGTCTGAGGCCTGAGTCAAGCCTCTTTATCGCCAGGTCTAGGTTTGTTCTGCAGAGTGGACAGGTTGTAACCAGTACGTCAGCTCCGGTCTCCTCGGCTTCGCGTACGCGTTTTTCGGCGATTCTCACCGCGTTCTCCGGAAAAGCCGTGAAGTAACCTCCCCCACCTCCGCAGCAGTTCGAGTCCTCTCTGCTGTGCTCCATCTCCACAAGCTCCACTCCCGGGATGGATTCTATCACCGCGCGGGGAGCGTCGTACACCCCGGAGTGTCTTCCAAGGTGGCAGGGGTCGTGGTAGGTCGCCTTTAACGGGCTTGTTTCCCTGAGTTTGAGTTTCCCCCCTTTTATGAGGTCCAGGAGCAGCTCCGAGAAGTGTACCAGCTCGAAGTCGAAGTTGTCCGCGAGTTCCGGGTAGGCGTTCTTGAAGGTTGAGTAGCAACCGGCGCACGCGGTCACAATCCTTTTTGCTCCGGTCTTTCTGAAAATCTCAATGTTGCTCTTCGCTATGTCGGCTGTCAGTTTCACTTCTCCATCCCAGTACGGGTGCATGCCGCAGCACGACTCTTCGGGGGTTATCGTGAAGTCGTACCCAGCCCTCTTGAGGAGTTCCACGATGGCTTTTCCGGTCTCTCCGTACCTGTACGCCGTCACGCAGCCGATGTATAGAAGGGTGTCCGAGTTCTTCGGAACCTCCACATCAAGCCAGTTGAAGCGCTCCTCCCGCGGCTCCCTGTAGGGGTTTCCATACTCTACGATTCTCCTGTCCATCTTCCTCTCGTCGGGGAGCGGGCCGAGCCCTTTTTCTGTGAACTCTTTCCTCGCCGTTTTCAGTATGTCGAACGGGTAGACCTCAGCGTCGCACTCCTCGTTGCAGATCTTACACGTCGTGCATGAGAATATCCTTTCCACGACTCCGGGCGTGAGTTCTATCCAGCCCTTAACCACGTTCCTGAGTATCTGCATCTTTCCCCTCGGCGTCACAGACTCCCACTTAACCTCCTGGTAAACAGGGCAGCGTATCCTGCAGAACGCGCAGATGTTGCACATCGCGAGCTGGGTTCTGTAGTCCTCCAGGGTTTTTTTCTCCGCCGCCTTCAGCTTCTCCCACTCTTCCATCGCCTTCTCCTTCTCTTCATCCGACACTTCTACTTCACCCCAGCCATGTACACGTACTCGTCCCTCGGAATCTCGGTTAGGCCCATAACCATGGGGTTCATGATGTTGTTGGGGTCGAACACCCGCTTGATTCCACGCATAAGCTCCAGGGTGTCGCCGTGCTCCATGGTGATGAACGCCGACTTGGCCATACCGACACCGTGCTCCGCGGACAGGGTTCCGCCGTACTTCTTGATGATGATCTCGGCTGCCTCCTTCGAAAACTTCACAGCCATCTCCCTCTGCTTCGGGTCCTCCACGTTGATGGCGCTGCCCATGTGCACGTTTCCGTCGCCGATGTGTCCGAAGGCTGCCATGAGCCTCTGGTACCTGGCCGCTATCTCCTTGACCTCTTTGACGGCTTCGGGTACCTTGGATATGGGCACGGCGAAGTCCATGATGCTGTTTATCGCCATGTTCTCACCCCTGACCTTTGCGAGTAAATTGCCCAGTGAGTGCCTGAGCCTCCAGAGCTCCTCAGCCCTCTTCGGGTCTGTTGTGTGTATGATCTGCTTTACTCCTATCTTTTCACAGACATTTCTGACGGTTTCGGCTTCCTCCTTTATGACCTCCTCGTGGCTTCCGTCCAGCTCGATGAAGAGTATCGCCCCGGCCTGTGGTAGTTTCTCCTCCAGAGCAGAGTTCAGAACCATTATGCATATGTCGTCCAGAATCTCCATAGCTGAGGGTAGGATTCCCGAATTTATGATCTCCGTGGCGGCATCCAACCCCTGCTCGTACTTTTCAAACACAGGCATAATCATAGCGGTGTACTTCGGGGCGGGGGTTATCTTCAGAATTATTTCGGTGAAGACTCCAAGGGTTCCTTCGGAGCCAACGAAAAGCTTGGTTAGATTGTAGCCGGAGGAGCTCTTCCATACTCGCCCCCCGGTCCTTATGATTTTGCCCCCTGGGAGGACGACCTCCAGGCCGAGTACGTGGTCCACCGTTGCTCCATACTTTAGGGCTCTAACCCCGCTCGCGTTGTTTCCTACCATTCCCCCAACGGTGCAGGCGACCGCGGAGCCCGGGTCTGGTGGGAAGCAGTAGCCGTGCTTTCTCAGCTCCTTGTTTAGTTCCCCGTAGATCACTCCGGGTTGAACAACGGCTACTCTGTCCTGGGTGTTTATTTCCAGAATCTTGTCCATCTTAACCATGTCAATTAGAATCGCGTTGTTGTACGCTAGTGACTGCCCCGCGTAGCTGGTTCCTGCCCCCCTCGGGGTTACTGGTATCCTGTTTTCGTCGGCGAATTTCAGGATTTCGGCGACCTCCTCCTTGTTCTCCGGTCTCACAACCGCCACTGGTATTGCTCTGAGGAAGGAAGCGTCCGACGCGTAGGCCAGGAGTTCAACGGGGTCTATGGTGACATCGTCTTCTCCAACTATGGCTGCCAGAGCCTCATAAATCTCCTTCTGATCCATTCCTTTCACCTTTTAAACAATCCTTACCATACAAAAACCGTTAAATAATTTATATTTATATTCCCACCATCCAGCTTCAAACCTACAACTCATCCGAATCAACCGCGAGGACTCGTGTTCCCCGGAAAAACCCATCTTTCAAAAAAGAATAATAGTTGGGGATGGAAAATCAGGGCGCGAGCCCTCCGCTTTTACTGTAGTTCTCTCACCGCTTTCTCCGCGTCCATGTTTCTCATTCTTGAGGAAGCCTTGAGGTTTACGGGTGGAATCGCGTTTGGATCTATTCTCGCGTCTATCACTGCGGGCTTTCCGCAGTCGAGCGCATTTTTGACCGCGTCGATGATCTCCCCGGGCCTCTCAACGGTCCATCCCTGGGCTCCGAAGTTCTCTGCAACCCTTGCGAAGTCGGGGTTTGTGTAGTCGCTTCCGAACTCGGTTCCAAAGTTTATTTTCTGAAAAATCTTTGGTGCGCAATAACTCTGGTTGTTCATTATGACTGTTACGACGTTGAAGCCGCATCTCACGGCTGTTTCAAGGTCTTGGATGCTCATCATGAAGTCCCCGTCTCCGATTACGCAAACCACAGGTTCTTCGGGTCTCGCAGCCTTGGCGCCTATCGCCGCGGGAAAAGCGAAGCCCATTGAGCCCATGTTAATGGAGGCGATGAAAGTTCTCGGGCTAAAGGTCTTCATGTATGATGTGACGAAGAGATGGTGCAGTCCCGCCCCAGCCACAACTATTGAGTTTTTCGGAATCGCTTTCTGGACGTCTCGAACCAGTCGCTGGGGCTTTATGGGTACGCTGTCGGAGTCGATGTCTCCGCCCCAGAGCTTGTTCCACTCTTCCCTTTTCCTGTTGAGTTCTTCCACCCATGAGGACTCCCTTCTTCCGACTCCCCTGGCGTCGAGGATTCTAATCATCTCCGAGAGGACGGCCTTTGCGTCTCCAACGATGCCGTAGTCACAGCGAACGTTTCTACCCAGGGCCGAGGGGTCAATGTTTATGTGGATTATCTCTCCTCTTATCGGGGCTGTAAAGTTGTAGGTGGTCAGCGAGGAGAAGGTGCAGCCAACCCCGAGGATAACATCAGCCTCCTCGAGAGCCTCGTCAGCCACGCTGTTTCCCCCGTACCATCCGCTTATTCCCAGAGACAATGGGTGGTCCTCGGGGATGCATCCCCTGCCGTTCTGGGTTGTGGTCACGGGTATCTGGAGCATCTCCGCCAAAGTTCTTAGCTCCTCCCACGCTTTCGACCACAGTACTCCACCACCCGCCAGTATGACTGGCCTCTCCGCCCTGAGCAGTCTCTCCGCGGCCTCCGAGATGAATGACGGAGAAAGAGGTTGAGAATCAACCCTTATCGAGAAGTCGGGTTCCACATCTCCCTCTTCGTCGTATATGTCCTCAGGCATCTCGACTAGAACCGGTCCGGGTCTGCCCGACCTCGCGAGGTGGAAGGCGTTGTTAATGATCCGTGGGATGTCCTCCACACGCCCGATGCGTTCACACGACTTGGTGTAGGGTCCGAGCACGGCGAACTGGTTTGCCTCCCCGAATATCTCTCGGCCTATGAGTCTCCTCGCAACCTGACCCGCCAGCAGAACAACGGGAGATGAGTCTCTGTAGGCGTCAACGATGCTGAGTACTCCGTTCATCGTTCCGGGGCCGGAGTGCATCTGGCAAACCCCAACCCTTCCACTTGCCCTGGCGTAGCCGTCGGCCATACTGCCTGCGCCGCGCTCGTGGCGTGCAACCACGTAGCTTATACTCTCCTCGGCGCTGAGCGCGGAGAGAAACCCCGCAACAGATGTGCCACAAATCCCGAATACAAATTCAACATTATTGTTCACAAGCGCATCCACAATAGCCCTGTTACCCTTAACAGAAACCATCCAGCAACCTCCACACCTTAGAGTGTAGTTTTGCACACCCAAGTATATACATCCAAGTATATAAAAGGATTACATTACGCCTCCCAAAAAAGGATGATTGTCTTAAGATTTCACACAGCCCGTGTACTTGAGCTTTTAGAAGTGTTTGTTGACACTAATCCCCCCTAAATCCGGCTCCGTGTAATTTCGGTTGCGCAGTAGGTAACTGTTTCGGGTGGGGAGGTATTTTCGAGTCTGTTGGTGGCAGCTCGTTGGGCTGTGTTGCCGATTCACAGTTCTGTGTTTTCACGACCCGAATATTTTGGCTTTTCCAAGGTAGTCCATCATGATTGGCATGATGTCCTTTCCTCTCAGTCTTCCCAGTCCTCCGTTCTGGCAGTCTATCTCGCTGAAGGCTGCGATTTTGTCCGGCCTCACTCCGGGTCCCGCCATTTCCAAGGGGACGGGTTCACCGGTGTGCTCCCTCACTGCGCAGGGGGTTGTGTGATCCGCGGTTAGTATGACGTAGTGCTCGTTTTCCAGGTCGATTCCGTTCAATAGTTTCCCCATGATGTTATCGAGTTTCTCAATCATTTTGACTTTCGTTTCGGGGTCTCCGTCGTGGCCAGCGTTGTCTGTTGGTTTGAAGTGGATGAACACGAGGTCGTTTTCGGGAAGGATTCTCAGGGCGGTCTCTGCTATCGACTCCTCATCCGTGTCGTAGCTTCCCGTATCACCCGGTGCCCTGTAGAGTTTCATACCCACGGCGGCGGCGACTCCCCTGTAGAGTGCCGCGGCGGCTACGCAGGAGCAGGATATCCCATACTTCTCGGTTAGTGGGGTTACCTCCGGCAGTATTCCCGCTCCCCTCAGGAGAACTCCGTTCGCAGGTGGGTCTCCTCGACTAATCCTCTCCTGGTTTAGCGGGTCTCCTTCCAGTATCTGGTGAAAGGCTGCGCTGAGCTCGTTTACTATCTTTGCGGTTTTCCGTGCTTCCTCAGAGCTGTCTAGGGGTTTGCTTTCACGCAGCATTTCCCCTGTTTCGTGGGGGTCGGTGTCTGAAACCCTGTAGGATAGGCCGGGCCCGCTTAGAACGAGAACCCCGCGGTGCTCCACGCTGTGCTCAAACCTGAACTCAACGTCCTTGGCTGTCTTCAGCCTGTACTGGTTCAGTTTTTCTGCGAGCCTATCTCCCTCGGGTAGTCTTCTTCCCGCCCTGCGATCCCTTACAAGGAGCCCGCTCTCCCTCGCCTCGAGGGTTGCGAAATTCGCGCGGAAGGCAACATCCCCCGGCTTTATGTTAATTCCCATGCCGAGGGCTTCAAAAGCACCTCTTCCCGTGTAACACTCGTATGGGTCGTATCCGAAAATGGCCAGGTGGGCGGTGTCGCTTCCGGGTGGAATTCCCGGGGAGATGGTGTCCATGATTCCGCAGCATCCAATCTTTGCCACATGGTCCAGGTTTGGGGTGTTAGCCGCCTGGAGCGGGGTTCTGCCTCCCAGCTCTCTGATGGGTCTGTCTCCCAAACCGTCGGAGACAATCAACAACACTTTCATTTTGTCCAACCACCCCTATGAAACATGTTTTGAGCCTTTTTCGTAGGATTTTTCGAGTGCTTCTATTGCGGGCAGCTTCTTGCCGGACAGGTAGGTTATGAAGGCACCCCCAGCGACCGTTGAGTATGAAACCCTCTTCTCCAATCCAAACCTGCGAAGAGCCGCTGTGGTGTGTCCTCCACCAACCAGTGAAAACGCCTCCGATTCGGCTACCGCTTCAAAGAGTTTCCTTGTTCCCACAGCGAAGCTCTCCTCTTCAAACACTCCCGGTGGACCGTTGAGAACTATGGTCTTAGCTCCCCTAAGTATCTGGGAATACCTCTCAATTGTTTTGGTTCCGATGTCCTTTATTGGTTTCTCCACGGGTAACTCACCCAGAGTAATCTCCTCTCTCTTCCCCCCGTTATCATAGGCTAGGTCCACCGGCAGCTCTATTTTTTCCCCGAACTCGTTTAACACTTCCCTAGTGGCGGAGAAATAGGAGAGACACTCCTTTTTCTCTATCAGTGAGCGGTTTACGCTGCCTAAGTTATACCCCTTCACGAGAAGATAAGCGTTTGCGACGAGCCCCGAGATTAGAACCCTGTTGGCCACCCCCTCACGGAGCACATGGCGGATAATCGCGAAGGTGTCCTCAATTTTTAGGCCGCCGAGAGAGTATACGCAGGGTTTCTCGGGATTCTTGGAAACCTTGTCGAGAGTTCTCACCTCACGTTCCATGATTCGGCCAGCCGCGGCGGGCAGCACATGGGCGAAGGCCACAAGCGAGGCGTCTGCCCGGTGAGCCGCACTAAATGCATCGTTTACGTAGTAATCCGCGAGCTCAGCGAGAGAGCGAACAAAACCGGTTTCCGCCAGCTTCTCGGGTGGCAGCTTCGCTTTCTCCTCGGGGACGAACCTAACATTCTCCAAAACAAGAATGTCACCGTTTTTCAGGTTTCTAATCGCCCTCCTCGCCCTCTCACCATAGACATCATCGACAAAGCCTACAGGCCTACCCAGCAGCTCGGCAAGTATTCTGGCGTGCTGCTTCAGAGAAACAAATTCGGGGTCACCCCTTCTGCCCTGATGGGCGAGAACAACAACCCTCGCCCCCTTTCCGGACAACTCCCTAAGGGTGGGGATATGCACCCTTATCCGCGAGTCGTCCGAGACCTCTCCGGTGCTCAGATCCACGGGGCTGTTAAAATCCACACGGACCAGAACAGTTTTCCCCTCAAAATCAAAATCATCAAGGGTATAAAACCTCTTTGCCATGTGTAGCACCTCTCAAAAGCACCAGCAACCCAGCCCGAATGTAGCAACCCCATGTCGGAGCCTCAGGCGAGCTTCAAAGAACGTTTAAACCTTTACCTATATAAAGAATTGTGCCGGGCGCTGGAAGAACGTTTCACACTCTCACTTCTCAGCGGCGGCTTGGTTTTTGGAGGGCCAGTGCCATGAGACCCTCCTGTTGCCGTTACTGGAGGGGTGTGCCATGAAAAGACTAATATGAAAGAACCAGTACTTGGAATAAAACTCGTTGGAGGTTGTGTTCTTGGATAAGTTTCCTTGGTGGAACGAAACGCAGAGGAAGCTCGCTGATGAGGTGGAAGCCTTCGCTGACCAGTACTTTCCGGATGCGGAGGAGGCCGCTTGGAAGAGGCAGACTCCGTGGAAGGTGCTGAACGCGGTCGAGGAGAAGGGATGGTTCGGTGCGCTCATCCCGAAGAAGTACGGTGGACTGCGTGAGGAGTTGGCGATAACCGGCGCGTGCATAGTAAATGAGGAAATCTCGCGCCTGGGTGTAGTGGGCACCATCTACGGCGGGTCAATGTTCGGCGGCGCACACCAGATCGAAACCTTCGTGACGGAAGAGCAGCGGGGGAAGATGGCTGCCAGCCATGGCGTCAGGCGAAAAAATAGGAGCGATCTGCATCACCGAGCCACCTGTGGGTTCGGACGCCGCCGTGGCGACGGAAGCCCGGCTCGAAGGAGACGAGTACATCATCACCGGTAAGAAAAGATTCACAACGGGTCTGGGAATCGCAGACATATACATGTTCTACGCCAGAACGAGCGAAGACCCCAAAGACAGACAGGCGAGCAGGCACCTAACCGCCTTCATAATAGAGAAGGGCATGAAGGGATTCACCGTCGAAAAGGTGAACGAGCTCTACGGCGGGGATGGTCTCCTCAACGGGTACCTGAACCTGGACGAGGTGCGGGTTCCCGTGAGCAACCGCCTGGCTGGCGAGGGGGACGGATGGACAATAATGATGTCCGGGTCTAAACGTGGAGAGAACCATAGCCTCATCCCAGATCCTCGGCCAGATGCGCGAGGCGATAAGGTTTGCTCACTTCTACTCACAGAGAAGGGTTCGGTTCGGGCAGCCCACGATGCTCGCCCAGGCGAACCAGTTTAAGATAGCCGACATGATCATGCAGCTCAAAACCTGCAGACTACTCGTCTACTACGCCGCGCACCTCCTAGACGTCGGAGGCGGCGGCCCGTACGGCCCCGTGATAGAAGCAACGGTGGCGAAGCTCCTAACCTCCGAGTCCTATGTTTCTCTCACATCCAACGCTATACAGGTGATGGGCGGTGACGGTTGGACGAAATTCTCGGTTGAGGCGGTGTACAGGGCGGCCAAAGTAACCGAGATAGCTGCGGGTACAAGCGAGGTTATGCAAATGATTCTCTACAGGCTGGGCACAAGACTCATAGCGCACAAACTAGAACCCCCGAGAAGAGTCATCCACCCAGAACTCGGAGTTCCCATCGACCGCTTCGACGAAGTACCCGAATCAGAAAAGCTCAAAATCACTCAGGATAATGTGCTCAAAGTCCTCGCCGAAGACTACCGCGTAAACCCCGGACTCTACATGTCCCGCCAAGACCTTATGAGATACCTAACAGGAACGGAGGAGGAGTTCGACGAGGTTCTCATGGAGCTAGAGGAGAAAAAGCTTGTCGTCCTCAGCAGAGACCGAAGAGGCACAATAAAACTGGCAAACGCCACCTATCAGGGCCTCAAAAAAGCAAACCCGCTAGAATACTAACAGTACTACCCCGAATGGGTAAACAGAAAAGAAATCTTCTAAAAACACTTATCCCTTCTTTTTCGGGTGTCCTTACACCCAGCAGACAGCACCTGAGAAAAGAATTGCCGGAGCGAGGTTGTTTCGGTTCCTATGGGAGTCCGGTTACTGTGTAGTTTTTGTTCCATTCTACGTGGTATTCGTAGTTTATCTTTGTCTCCTCCTCTGGGTTGAGTTCGAGGTTCCACCTGAGTACTCCCAGCTCCTGTTTCTCTGGTTTGGGTTCAATTGAGACTATTTTGACATCCACTTCGGGAGATAGGCTGTGGGGGATTCTGTCAACCAGCTCCATTCTAATCTTTTCGCCAGTGTAGTTGTTCACGGTTATCTGGTACTTGTACTCGTTTCTGAGCTTTCCCTTGGTTATTCCCGCCTTCTCAGCCTCCCTCGCGACGAGCCTCTTTTCAACCTTAACATCGTAGGTGTACCTCGCTCCGAGCCTGAACTTCTCACCCGGGGATATCAGCCCCATGGAGCTCTCTCCAATGTAGTCACCCGAAGCGAAAACCTTCACCCTTCCCGGCAGCAGCACACCCTCACCGTTCGTTATCTCGTCCTGCGCTATGACCTCTGCGCCCGCCTCGCTGTACCAGTAGTAGAGCCTCTCCGAGGGGAACGTGTCCTCTGTCAAAACTATGGGGTGATCCGCGTTGTCGGCTGGTATCGAAACCCGTCCCGGAATGCTGTATATCTGTATCCCCGAGAGAGAAACCTCGGGAGTGGCAAAGGCTTCAGCCAGCTCAGCTTCCTCCTCAGCCTCCTCCTTCGCATACTCCTCAGGTTCCTCAGCCATTGTTATGTCGTCGTATTCCGCCCCTTCCGGCCTTCTTGCGGCTTTCGCCCGTACAGGGTAGGGTTTAAAGACGTCTATGTACCATGGTTCCGGCTCGACGACGACGGCTGGCCTGGATGTGGCTGTTGAAACGGTTAGTTGAACGTCGTTCCAGTCTTCGCGTGTCCCGTTTCTTATCGCCGCGTTGGTTCTAACCGTCGCGTTTCCATCCTCGATGTTAACGTCGTAGACCGGATTCCACGACGCGCCTCCTGTCTGATAGGTCACCTCCAGCTCGAACTCCGATCTCTCAGACGCGCTCATTGTGACCTCCACAACGTATATCTGCTCGGTTTTCTTCTCACTGTACTTCTGAATATTGTTCGTCACTATCTCAAGCTCGTCTTCCACTTCCTTAAGCCTACTCTTCCTCTCCCTAACCGTCTTTTTGAATTCGAGTATTTTCTCCGACGTGAGCGTTTCCATCTCCGTTAGAGTGTTTATGCCGCTCTCCCCTGCAGAGTAGAACTTGGGAAAGACCGCCATGAACCTGTCAACAAGCTTCGAGAACTGTTCAACCCTCTTCTCATAGAACTCAATCTCCTCCTGAATCTCAGCCTGCTGCCTTTCAAGCTCCTCCTTCCTCGCGAGAAGAGCGGCCAGGTCCCCCTCAGGTAGAAGCTCCCTCCAGAGGGGATACACACTAACGTTCGACAAGGCACCTCGTCCTTTACCCTTAACCCTAACCGACTCTGTGTCAATGTACGGGGTTAGAACCTCAAACCTAAGGACGTGAGTCCCAGGTTCAAAAACAGTCTCAGCCACACGTGTAACTCTCGCTCCGTCCCGAAAAACAGTCACCCGGTCAACCTCAGAATCAGTAAACTTAACAGCCACAATCTCACCACACCTGACAGTACTACTCAAGATAATATATATCCTTCGAAAGTTTTAATGTTTATGAACTGGGAGAACGCGAATCTATGCTGAAAGAAAAACCTTTTGGTTTGCTCATCGGAAAGGTTAGATTCACGAGGAACTAAAATAAGAAAAGGAGGAAGGAAGGCTGAAAGAAGGAACGGTAGGGGGTACTCTTCCTCCCGACGCTGAGACTTTAAACCTCCGCACACTACACCTTGTTCCCGTTTGTGTTTGACTGCCGGTTTTTAGCAGACTCGCTGGGTTTGGCTACCTGTCATGGTCCGCGGGGGCGTTGTCCATGCTCCAGTATATTACCGGCACGTCCGCTATGTTCACGTTTTTCAGAAGTTTCGGAAGGAGGATGAGTATGGACTCGAAGGCCGGCCCCCTTACCTTTACTCTATACGGGTTTTTACCCCCGTCGCTCACCGCGTGGAAGCACAATTCTCCGCGCGCGCTCTCCACACACCGGATCGCTTCGCCCTCGGGTATCGCTGAGAACGCCTTCAGCTTCTTCCCGTTTTTCATCTTCGGCTCCGCTACGCTTCCTCCCGGCAGCCTGTCCAGAGCCTGCTCTATGATTCTGAAGCTTTCCTCCATCTCCAATCTCCTGCAGAGTACCCTGTGGTAAGCGTCCCCCTCAGTGGCAGTCGGCACTTCGAAGTCCAAGTCCCCGTACGCCTCGTACGGGACCTTCTTCCTAATGTCAAAGTTCACTCCGCACGCTCTCAGATTGGGTCCGACGATCCCGTGCTCCTCCGCAGTCTCCGCCGTAAACCTACCTATATCCATCGTTCTTTTCTGGAATATTCCGTTGTCGAAGCAGAGCTTATCGTAGAGCTCCAGCCTCTTCCTCATGTACGCGATCGTCTCATTCACCAGGTCCTTAAAGTTCGGCTTAATGTCGCGTCGCACTCCTCCCGGAGTGTTGTAAATTTGGTATACCCTACCCCCGGTCATGTGCTCGAGGAGAAGCAGTATCTTCTCCCTGTCTCCCCAGAGTATCCTGGGCATCGCCTCGAGGCCGGCCGCCCCGGCGATTAGACCTATGTTAAGCAGGTGGCTCTGTATCCTCGACAGCTCCGCCTGTATCACACGCAGGTACTTCGCCCTCCTCGGCGGCTCAATACCAGCTATTTCCTCAACGGCCTCACAGTACCCAATCTCGTAGGGCGCACCGTCAAGCACGTTTATCCGCTGAACTATCATTATGTTCTGAACCCACGTCCTGTACTCCATCAGCTTCTCGAAACCCCTGTGCAGGTACCCCGGGTAAACCACCGCCTCCTTCACCGTTTCACCAACCGTATTCAGTCCCATGTGGAAGTTGGCTGAAGACGGGTGCTGCGGCCCGAACGGGATAAAGCATCCTTCCTCCGCGCCAGTAACCTTCTCCTCTTCAATCTCTGGAATCTTCAAATGTTTCTTGGCTCCAACCCTCTCCTCCTTTCCAGTGTACCCGTTCTGAATAGCGTGTATCGCGTGCACAACAGCGACACCAATCGGCTCGGGCCTGGGTGGGCAGCCGGCGATCCAAATGTCCACCGGAATGTACTCGTCTATTCGCTTAATTGTGTTGTAACTGTCCCAGTAGGTTCCACCAGTCATTGGACAGTTCCCGAGCGCAATGACCCACTTCGGCTGCGGCATCTGCGAATATATCTGCATAATTCTCTTCACGGTCTTTACTGTAACATAGCCGCCTACAATGAGCACATCTGCATGTCTCGGCGTGTGCGCCATCAGCAGCCCGAAACGTTCCATGTCAAACCCGCTGCTAAGCCACGGAACAGCCTCAATAAAACAGCACCCTGTGAAGTAGAAAGTGATCCAAAGGCTCCTAGACCGAGCCCAGCTCACGATGCCCTTAATCTTCGGCGGCTCCGGGTGTTCAAGCTCCGGAACCTGAGCCAGCTTCTCCGGAGGATACACCAGAGTCTCATTATTCATAGTCAACAGGAACGGGAAGTTGGTGAGCTGGAGAGCCCCGGTTGGGCATATCTCGGCGCACAGACCACAGAAGCAGCACTTTCGAAAGTCTATCTGTGGTTGAAGAA
>Ga0190363_1000764_pt1 | contig 19203 bp, 18 predicted proteins | sample 48721867_MG_FD_161272 | JGI IMG/M metagenome (GOLD analysis project Ga0190363, IMG submission 161272) | Hydrothermal vent microbial mat bacterial communities from Southern Trench, Guaymas Basin, Mexico - 4872-18-6-7_MG | ecosystem: Environmental > Aquatic > Marine > Hydrothermal vents >... | reverse complement strand
AAGATGTATGGGCTTAGGATTGGGAAAAGATTTCCGCAACTCTTCCTGCTCGGAGCATCGATACCATACCTCATCTATATCGTGGGGATCGCGTATGGATATCTGATAGGATTCCCGATAATGAATCCTGTTGAGAAGATTTATCCAGCGTTGCCTAAAGAGGTTAAATATCTTCTAAGCCCATCGACTCTGCTCGCCCTCAGCTCGATCTCGGCCTTTATCTCGGGAATCTCGCTCAACACGCTCTTTGCAATAGGAGGAGATTGGGTGGAGGGGGCTGATGCTCGACGAGCTTAGAAAGAGGTTCAGCTTCCCAATAACCTCGACCATTATCGGGGTTGTTTGGTCTCTCTGGCACGCCCCCTAATAATCCTCCTCGGATACAATTATCCAACGAATAGATTCCTCGGAATATTGCTTTACACGGCGATATGCATTATTTGGACATACATTTTATCGATATTGAAGATCTTGGGTGGAAGCATAATCCCGGCGGCTGTGATGCATGGAATGCTGAACGCCATGGTCGCCCTAATGCTCTCCACAATCCCCGTTCAGAGGATCCTTGGCATGCCTGTCGGACTCCTATCGATAATCTCGTCACTCACTGTTTTGATCCCGATAATCGTTTTGGAGAGGATCGTTCGATCACCTAGATCCAAGTAGCTTCTTAAATTCAGCCACGGCCATATCCCTCAGATCATCATAAATTATCTCCCTTCCAAATCCTCCCTGCCCAAGCCTCTCATTTCCACCGCCCTTACCCATGAAGTTTGAAGCTATGGCCGATGCCAATCTCCCAGCGTGCACCCCGCTCTCCCTAGCCCGCTTATTCGCTAGGATCAGTAGTGATGGCCTCTTCTCTCCATAGGATGCTATGAGGCATGAGGGCTCATCGACTTTCAATAGCTCGTCCGCGATCGTCAAGACGTATTCCCTGTCATGCTCGGGCTCATGAACGACGTATAACTTGATTCCTTGAACTTGTATTGGAGAGGATCTCAACTCCATTGCCTTAGCCTTGGCGGCCAAGCTCGTCAGCCTCCTAACGGTCTTCCTAAGCTCCCTCACCTCAGCCAACATCTCATCCAACCTCTTCTCAACCGCCTCTCGAGGAGCTCCAAGCTTCTCCGTAAACGATCTGATAAGCCTCCAATCCTCTTGGATATAGGGTAGGGCCGCTGGGCCTGCGGCGAAGATAAGCCTCTCGACGCCCTCCTGAATCCTCTCGGTCTTCAAGATCTTTATGAATCCAACGTCCTCCGTGTTCTCAACATGCAGTCCGCAGCATGCCTCCGCATCCCATCCAGGTATCTCCACGACCCTTATCTTGGCCGATGGAACCTCGCCGCCCTGATATAGGGAGAAGCCATATCTCCTCTCAGCCTCATTCCTATCCATCCACATGATCCTCAACGGGATCCTCATCCCAACGATTCTATTCGCCTCATCCTCCAATCTCTTAATATCCTCTAGTGTCAGTCTCTTGTGATGGCTTATATCCAGTCTCCCATGACTGGGCTCCTTCCTAGCCCCTGCCTGCCAAGCATGCCTTCCAAGAATTCTCCTCGCCGCGCCTATCAGGATGTGGGTTGCCGTGTGATGCCTCATGACCGCATATCTCCTCTCTAAGTCAACGAGTCCCTCAACCTGTTCCCCGATCTCTGGAAGTGGGCCGTCAACCCTATGAACGATCACCCCGCCGCTCAAAAGCTGGACATCTAAGACCTTACACTCGCCCTTAGAGTGCTTAATCCTACCGGTGTCTGAGATCGCTCCACCGCCCTCTGGATAGAATAGGGTTTTATCCAAGACTATGTATTCTCCATGAACTCCTAGAACCTTCGCGGCAAACCTAGACTCGAATGGATTCTCATAGTAGGTTTGCTCGGTTGCGGGCAAGTCCTTGAAGACCTCCTCCAATAGTTTCATCTGATCCTTCTCAACCTCAATCCTCTGGGCGCTTAGATGTCTTGAGGCCACGAGGCTGTAGAAGTTCTCAGGAGCCTTTGCCCTCATCCCAACCTTCTCCGCTATCGACTCGACTATGTCCGGGGTTACTCCTCTCTCGTCATAGACCTTTATCATGAAGTCTATTGGAACCTCGACAATTCCGCTCCTCTTCATGGATGATAGCTCCCTCTCGACATAGCTTGAACCCTTTGAGATCGTCTCCTTAAACTTCTCAACCTCGGTCTCGACCAGATCCAACACCTCATCCCTCATCTCCTTCAGATTCGGATACTCCTCGCCCCAATAGTTGAGCTGGAGATCCAATAGGTCTAGGAGCTTATCCTCATGGCCCATCGACATGAGAAGCCTATACGTCCTCCTGATCAAGAGCCTCGCCAAGTATCCGACTCTAACATTCGATGGGACGACCCCCTCACTCATTATGAACGCCATGGATTTGGTGAAGTCTAGGAGGGCGTAGACCTTCTCAAGGGGTTCGATCTCCTCGATAATTACCTCCAGCGGAATGCCTGATAGCTCCGAGATCTTCCTCCTGATATCCATGACCCTCATCTCGGCCTTTGGGACGACTAAGGCGGTGTATGGAGAATATTTCTCTAGGAGGCTTCTCTCCACCTTTGGAAACCCTATCAGCTTCTCAAGCCTTGGATACAATTCTCCATAGACTGCATCGAAGCAGCTTGGAGTTCCCTGACTCAGCCAAGCAAACCTCTCCATCCCATAACCCGTATCAACCGTTCTTATCGGGAGCTCGATAAACTCTCCGTCCAAGGTCTTGTATTGCATGAAGACTAGGGTTGCGAGCTCCAATCCATAGGATATCGTTTCGAGGCATGGACCAGCGTTCCCCCCACCGCTCCAAACCGCCTCCTTGTAGATAACCTCCTCCTCCGGGATCCCGAACTCTCCCGTTATGAACTCATGATAGTATTCGACGGTCTTCTCCTTCCAATAAACCTCCTTATCCGGGTAGTTGAATGCGTGATGGCCTCCCATCGAGAAGCATGTTAGATGCCTCCCAAAGGTTAAGCCGACCTTATCGACATCCTCTAGCCTGATACAGGGCTGGATTATGACGAGCGGGTTCGCAGGCGGTGGGGAGATCCCGGACGTGACGTGGGGTTGGAAGTCGGCGATGCTGGCTGGAACTAGGAATAGGTCGTTTCTCCACCTCGCCACCACCGGGTAGGGCGCTATGACCTCATGGCCCCTCTTCTCGAAGAATCTTAAGAAGATCTCCTTCACATCCTTGAAGCTGAATCTAGCCTTGGTCAAGGATCTTCCGATGAAGCTATATGGGACGCATGGAGACTCCCCACATACATCCCTATCCGGATCTAGGGTCCAGAAATACTCTCCACAATACTTGCAGCGCCTCCTAACATATCCCCTCTCCTTCAGGAAGTTTATCTCATAGGCGGCTGGAGGAAAGCTCGATTTCATCTATTGTCAAGAATCTTTGTCAAGGAGATTTATATAACCCTTGATCCAAGCAGATAATCCTTCATCGAAGGAGCAGTGAAACGCGGACCTCAGCCGAATAATGCGCTCAGCCCGGCTAAAGCCTCCTCCTTCTCCTCTTTCTTCTTCTCCTCCTTCTTTTCCTCCTTCTTCTCAGGCTTCTCCTCAGCCTTGGGAGCTGGCGCTGGAGCTGGCGCGGCTGGCATCATGGTAGCGGTCTTCAAGACCTCATCTATATTCACCTCTGAAAGGGCTGCTACGAGGGACTTGACCCTAGCCTCATCTGGATTTATTCCAGCCGCCGACAAAACCTTCTTCACATTATCCTCATCGACCGGTTTTCCAGCCCTATGGAGTAGGAGGGCGGCGTAGATGTATTCCATGGCTCTCGTGAAAGTTGTTAGGATGCCTACTCTTAAATCTTCCCACGCCGTCAAATGGCTTGGATCAAGCTTAAAGATCTTCAAGTCCAAGGAACCCTATGAATGAGATACATAGAGTTTAAGCCGATCTGGTTCGACTCGCTTGGAGCGAAGTCCGCCTGCACCCTAGTCAAGACACCCGACATCTCGATCCTGATAGATCCTGGGGTCGCCGTCATGCAGCCTAGTTTCCCAGCCCCTGAGGAGATGAAGGTTAGGTGGGCGAGGAGGGCTGAGAGGCTGATCAGGCGGGCGAGCAGGGAGGCGGAGGTGATCGTCATCTCACACTATCACTATGACCACTTCACGGACTTCGATGAGAGAATCTACCGTGGAAAATTGATCCTCGCGAAAGATCCAAATGAGTACATCAATGATTCCCAGAGGAAGAGGGCGGAGAAGTTCTACGACCACATCTCATCGAAATTCGGCGGGAAAAGGTTGGAGGAACTCATGAAGCCGAGGAGAGAGAAGACCTATCCAGATCCGATGGAGGATCTTCCGCTGGCCAGATCAAAGAGATATGGAGATTATGAGGAGAGGAAAAAGGAATTGCTTAAGCTGGGGGAGAGGTGGTTTAGGAAGAGGGTCGAGAATTGGAATAAGATGCGATTAATTCCGGAGATGAAGTTTAAGGGATGTGAGGTTAAGTTCGCGGATGGGAGGAGGTTTAAGCTTGGCGGAACCGAGATTAGGTTCACTAAGCCTCAGTTCCATGGAATTGAGTATGCTAGGGTTGGATGGGTCATCGCAACCACGATAACCTACAAGGATGAGAAGCTAATACACACATCGGATCTTGAAGGGCCGGTGATAGAGGATCAGGCTCAATGGATAATAGACGAGAATCCAGACATATTGATAGTCGATGGTCCAAGCACCTACCTGATCCCATACATGCTCAACCTAATCAACTTGAGGAGGGCGGTGGAGAACATGTGCAGAATAATAAGGGAGACCGACGCGGAACTCATCATCTACGACCACCACCTACCCAGGGAGCCGAGATATAGGGAGAGGGTGAGGGAAGTCTATGAGACCGCGGAGAAGGAAGGTAAGAGGGTTCTGACAGCCGCCGAATACATGAATAGGAAGCCAGCCGTCCTACTCTACACAAAAACCTCAACGAGAAAAACTTCGAGAAAGAGAAAGAGGTGATATAGCCCGGCTGGGATTCGAACCCAGGTCCCCGGGTATCTTCTCCGCGGCCAAGGATCCAAAGCCCGGGATCCGTGGCCCATTTTTCTGACCAGCTTGTTTGGCCGCTAGACTACCGGGCTTCCATCGTATATGCTCCCTTGGATGCTTTTGTGTTTTCCGCTTAAGGTTGAAATCGAGGCTTACCCCATCTTCGCCGGATTTGGGCAGGTTGTATAGGATCGTCAGGTGCTCCAACTGTGGGAATCTCCAGATAACCTCGGCTAGGAAGAAGTTTAGATGCGTTAGATGCGGCGCCGTCCAAGACATCAGCTCCGTTAAGCCATTATATGTTACCGAGGATTCGAGGAAGGCGAGGGAGGTGCTGGCGGAGCTTAAGAGTCGTGGAAAAGCTTTAGGGTTCAAGAAGCCCGCCGGTATGAAGTGGGGATAATTTAGGGATATAAGTCAGCCGTTAAGCCGGCTAACAGTTATAGGTTGAGAAGGATCACATATCTTGGGATGCTATTAGGCGCTCACGTCTCGATATCTGGATCCGTGGATAAGGCGGTGGATAGGGCCAAAGACCTAGGATGCACGACCTTCCAGATCTTCACGAGGAATCCTAGGGGATGGACCGCTAAGCCGTTTAAGAAGGGTGAGGTCGAGGAGTTTAGGAGGAAGTTTGAGGAATATGGGTTTAAGGTCGCCGTCGCCCACATGCCCTACCTCCCAAACCTCGCATCCCCCGATAAGAGCGTGTATAGGAAGTCTGTGAAGTCCTTGATGGAGGAGCTTAAGCGGACTGAGAGGCTTGGACTCCCCTACCTCGTCTTACACGTTGGAAGCCATCTAGGGAAGGGGATCGAGGGAGGGATTAAGAGGGTTGCCGGGGGAATCAACAAGGCATTCTCGAAGGTCGATAATGATGTGATGCTATTGTTGGAGAACATGGCGGGCCAGAAGAATAGCGTTGGATCGAGATTCGAGGACATAAGGAGGATAATAGACCTAATAGAGGATAAGAGCAGGATCGGAGTATGCTTCGACACATGCCACGCATTCGCCGCAGGATACGACCTCAGAACCAAGAAGGCGATAGAGAATACCATAGAGGACTTCGATAAGATAATTGGATTGAAGATGCTCAAGGTGGTCCACATAAACGATTCAAAGGGAGACTTGGGAAGTTGTATAGATAGGCATGAGCATCTCGGACTCGGTAAGATAGGGCTGAGGGGGTTAAAGGAGTTCGTCCACCATCCAGCGATAAGACCCTTACCATTGATCTTGGAGACCCCCGTCGATTCACGCGGGAACTTCAAGACGAATCTAGCAAAGCTTAAGAAGATCTATCAGGGATAGGTTTGGTTGAAGTTTATGGAGCGTGTGATGAGGATTCTCCGCTGGATTAGGGCAAAATTTCTCACAAAGACATTCTTGAAGTTCGCGATAGTCGGTGGAAGCGGGGTGATCGTGAACATGCTCGTCTTCCTCATCCTAACAAACTATACATCCATCCATCACCTTGTTGCGAGCGCCATAGCAACTGAAACGGCCATCCTAAACAACTTTACCTGGAATCATCTCTGGACTTTTAGGAGGAGGGGGAAGATGAACATACTTGTGAGGATCGCGGCCTTCCACGGCTCCAGGATCTTAGGGTTGATCGTGACGGTTGCTGGACTCTATGTTTTATCGGATCTCCTAGGGCTTCCCGAGTATCCATACTATATCGTCGCGATAGGGCTTGGGGTTATAGCGAACTTTCTCACGAGCGACCTCTTCGTCTGGCCTGAATCCCAGGCTTGACCCCATAGACCCTAACTCTATCCAAGACCCCGGATCTATCGAGCGCTAGGAGTATCATGTAGCCCAGGATGGATCCCGGAACCGAGCTTAAGGCCCATCCAAGCCAGAATATTGGGAGGAATTCTAGGGCTCCTCTCTGCTCTATGACTCCGAGTATTCTAACGTCTCCTATCGCTGGTGCGAGGATGAAGACGGAGATGGTTCCGCCGATCAATACGGTTCCAATGGGTTCCATCAAGGCAGCCGAGTATCTAAGGAACCTATTCCTTAATCTAGACGTTATCATGTATGCGAGACCAACTATCAATGCTCCTGGAACTCCTCCGGGGAATGCGTAGAGGGTTCCGACCCCGATCATATTCCTTATTATTCCTATTAGGAGGGCTGTGAGCATTCCCCACCATGGCCCTAGGATGACTCCTGTCAGCGCGTTTATGAGGTGCTGGGTTGGATAAGCTTTAGTCGTGAGGAACTGGAACCAAGTTATGGGCGAGAGAGCTACCCCTAGAGCCGTGAAGACCGTTAGAAGCGTTATCCTCCTTAGCTGAATGCCATCCAACCCACACTCCATGGACGCAATCTCCTTATAACCATGCGTGTTTAAGACCTAGCTGGGATGAGCGACCTATTCGAGAGATTCATCGGGAAGAAGACGATCATCGTCGGAGAGGTTGGATCTGGGAAGACCCTCTTACTTAGCAGATTCCTTGACCAATTGGTGAGGAGCGGGCTCAAGGATAGGGTCACGGTGATCGAGATGGCCCCGAATATGGGAGATGTGGGTGGGACGGTCGAGAACTATACGAGGAATGTTACGTGCGTCAGATACCTCAAGCCATGGAGGATAATCCCGCCTAGGACTATGGGGAAGAATCGTGAAGAGGTGATCAGGTATGCGAGGCTTAACATGCTCGCCTTGAAGCCCTTGATAGAGGAGTATCTTAGGAATCCGACCGAGATCCTCCTCATAAACGACCTCACGATCTACCTCCATGCAGGGGAGGTCGAGGACATAATCCAGCTCATCAACATCTCAAACACCTTCACCGCCACCGCCTATGAGGGTGAGAAGCTCGCGGATGATAGGGGCTCTGGGATAACGGATAGGGAGAGGAGATCCCTAGATAGGTTGAAGGAGCTTGTGGACGAGGTCTTGAGGCTCAGCTAGCTTAGGTTTTTTACGTAACCCTACGATGGAGATTTCGATGAAGATACCTAGAGCTTTAACCATAGCTGGATCGGATTCAGGAGGTGGGGCTGGGATCCAAGCAGACCTAAAGACCTTCGCAGCCCTCGGAGTCCATGGGATGAGCGCACTAACCGCCATAACCGCTCAAAACACCCGTGAGGTGACCATGGTGCATGACATACCGGTGGAGATGGTTAGGGAGCAGATTAGGGTGGTGGTGGAGGATATTGGAGTCGATGCCGTCAAGACTGGAATGCTCCACACGAGCGAGATAATCGAGGCCGTGGCCTCGGAGCTTAAGGGAATAGATGCTCCCTTAGTCGTCGATCCGGTGATGGTGGCGAAGAGTGGGGCGAGGCTTCTGAGGGAGGATGCCGTCAAATCCTTGATCGATGAGTTGATACCGCTGGCCACGGTCTTAACCCCAAACGCTGGAGAGGCAGAGGTCTTAACAGGATTCAAGGTCAAGACTCTAGATGATCAGAAGAAGGCTGCTCAAAAGATCTCGGAACTCGGGGTCAAGGCGGTTGTGGTTAAGGGAGGCCACATCCCCGGAGAGAGGGTGGCCGATGTCCTCTACCTTGATGGAGAGTTCAAGATCTATGAATCGAGGAGGATTGAGAGCAGGAATACTCATGGAACTGGATGCTGCTTCGCCTCAGCGATAGCCGCCGAACTCGCCAAGAACACCCCGATACCCGAAGCCGTTGGGATCGCTAAGAGATTCGTCGAGGACGCTATCAGATACGGTTTCCCAGTCGGCGGAGGCCATGGCCCGATAAACCCGGTTGGGAGATTGATCGAGGACGCTGAGAGGTTCAAGGTCTTAGAATCGATGAGGAGGGCCGTGGAGATCCTAGAATCCATGGACATCTCAAAATACATCCCAGAGTCTCAATCGAATCTAGTGATGGCGATCGATGGAGCGGACAGCCTGTCAGATGTGGCAGCGATACCCGGAAGAATTGTGAGGATCTATGATGGGGTTAAGGCTTCGGAGGCTCCATGGTTCGGGGCGTCGAGACATGTAGCGAACGCGGTCTTAACGGCCATGAAGTTCGATCCCAGAGTTAGGTCGGCGATGAATCTAAGATATGATGAGAGGCTTATCGAGGCGGCCAAGAGGCTTGGATGGGTCGTAAGCTTCTATGATAGGAGGGAGGAGCCCGAGGAGATTAAGAGGCTTGAGGGGAGGACCGTCCCATGGGGCATAGAGGTGGCCGTGAAGAGGGCTGGTGGGAGGGTTCCAGACCTAGTCTATCATCTAGGAGATTGGGGTAAGGAGCCTATGATCTTAGTCTTCGGCAGAGACTCGATGGATGTCGTGGAGAAGGTTAGAAGGTTGATCGCCGAGGCATCTAGATGATCAGCGGTATTCCCACCTCATCACCATTCAGAGGCGGATCCACATCATCCAAAACTATATGGATATGGGGGTATTTGGGTTTAGCTCGGCAAGGCTTCTAGGGTTAAGCTATACTTCCTCGCTATCTTCAAGAGCTTATTCTGAACCTTCCTGACATAGACTCGATAGTAGCGGCCTGGAATATAGATTCTCACCAAGCTCCCCTCATCCTCGATCCTAAAGTCCGGGATATGCTTCTGAAGCGTGTTCATTATCTGCCTGATCGGAGCCCTCGGCTTCCTCCTCTCCTCAAGCTTCTTCACGGGGACGACGAAAGTCCTCTCCCCGAAGACGTATAGCTCGTAGAGTGGTTCATCGGTTAAGAGGTCCTTGACTATGACGGTAGGCCTCGCTAGATCCGCCTTCCTCAACCCCGCTGGAACCTTTACGGTCATCTCCAAGACGTAGATCGATTGGATCTCGCCCTTATCCATGAAGATAACCGTATCTATTATCGATGGAAGCAATCCAACATCAACCCTATTCGCAACCCTTTGGATGGCATCTATCGGGGATGTCGCGTGAATAACTCCGACCATCCCTATTCCGGCGAGCCTGAGATCTATGAAGAGGTCGAAGTCGCTTGAATCCCTTATCTCATCGAAGATGGTGTAGTCGGGTCTACTTAGGAGGAGGACATCGTGTAGCTCGCTCTGCCTCGCCGCCGCCTTCGAATACTGGGTTATGTCGGGTGAGACCCTTAGATCCCTCGGGCTCTCGATCGTCTTGACGACCTTATTAAGGGAGCGATAATATTCGGCTAGGGCTTGGGCGAAGGTAGACTTACCCATTCCAGGTGGGCCTGCTATCAGGATTCCCTCAGCCCTATTCTCAAGCCTATCGACGACCTCTGGTGGTAGATAGTAGTCTCTTAGATCCCTCCTTATGACTGGCTTGACGAGGGTTAGCTCGAATCCATCCGAGAATGGTGGCCTCGTGATCACAACCCTATAATCTCTTAGCTGGAAGATCTTAACCCCGGGCTTATCTATCTCTAGGAAGGCGTCAACCCCAAAGCTCTTATAAGCCTCCCTCATAAGATGGGCTATCAGCAATTCAAGCTCATGCCTTGAGACAGGCTTCTCAGATATCTCGACAAACCTCCACCTACCTGGAACTCCTCGCTTAACCCTCGGCGGAAGCCCCTCCTTTATATGGATGCTCATGACATCCTCCTCGAAGAGCTGGGCTATCGAGAATGGGGGTGGGGGAAGCTCGTAGAGAAGCCTTAAGCCCATCGACTCGGCGAGCTGGGCCATCACCGGATCACATGTAAGGATCGCGGCGTTCAGCCTCGCGGCCTCTTCAGCTATCAATAATCTATCGCTCTTCTCCCTATCTCTAAGGTCTCCGACATAGTCGAGCTTGACCCCGGTCTCCTCGCATGCGTTGACTAGGTCTTTAAGCCCCTCCATGGCCATAGTGTCTCCTTGAGATGCTTGATCCTCAACCTTCTTCAACAAAACCCGGTGGATGAGAAGCCTACCCCTCACTCGCCCCTCCCTAACGAGGTGGGAGGCGGCCTTCAGCTGGATAGCCGATAGATCCGGTAGGATTATTTCCTCCATCACCACTCAACTTTCTCGCCTACGCCTCAGTAGCCGAACTAATAAACTATAACTCGATCATCCAGCTCAAACACGATCTCTAAATCCTAAGATGTCTAGGAATCCTCGGAGAGCTTGGATAAGGGGATCAAGTGTTGGGCGGCGAGGGTTGAGAAGAATAGGGCTGAAGAGGTGAGGAAGAGGCTTCTAAAGCTCGACATCCTGAATCCCAGATTGAAGCCCTTCGAGAGGAATGGATTCATCTATTTTCCCCTAAAAGATCAGGAAAAGGTTGACGATATCCTTGGAGAGCTTAATGTATCCGTGGTGGCCGCATACTTCGAGGAGAGGCCGAGGAGGCCGAAGAGCTTAGAGGAGATCCTCTCAAACAAGCTTCCAAAAGAGCTGCTCGACCTCATCCCCTCATCCTATGACCTAATCGGGGACATAATCTTGGTCGAGATCCCGCATGAGCTCAAGCCCTATGAGAAGCTTGTGGCCGAGGCTCTCATGAAACTGCATCCAAGGGTAAAAACGGTCTTATCGAAGGAGGGGGCGACGAGAGGAGCGTATAGGTTGAGGGAGTATAGGGTAATCGCAGGCTTAAACAGATTCGAGACCGTTCACCGAGAACATGGATGCGTCATTCGAGTAGATTTGAGGAAAGCTTTCTTCAATCCTAGGATGTCTGGTGAGAGGGTCAGGGTTGCGAGATCCGTCTCGAAAGGCGAGAAGGTTTTAGACATGTTCGCTGGAATAGGCTCATTCTCGATAATAATAGCGAGGGAGCAGCCCACTGCGACCATAATCGCAATAGAGCTGAATCCAGAGGCATATAAGCTCATGTTAGAGAACATTAAGCTGAACAGGGTTGAGGATAGGGTGAAGCCGATCCTAGGAGACTGCAGGGAAGTTCTCAAACAGATTCATGAGAAGTTTGATAGGGTGATAATGGATCTCCCGCATAGCTCGATAAACTACCTCGACTTAGCGTTAGAAAAGACCAAGCAAAATGGAATAATACATCTATACTTGGTTGGCGTCGGAAGAGATCCTGTTGAGGATGCGCGTGAGAGGGTCTTGAAGAAGATTCGAGGCCTAGGATTCGATGTGGACATACTTTATGCGAGGAGGGTTATGGAGATAGCCCCGCGGAAATCCACGATAGTCTTAGACCTCAAGGTTAGGTGCGGATGAATCAACCTTTTATCCGATGTGATATATATCATTAGGGGGTTGTTATGAGCTGGGGCACGATCACGGCCTCGACGATCACCTGCATCTTGGCAGTACTCCTCATCTTCTCATGCCTTCAATATCAGGTTCTAAGCTCGGATTACATGAACCTGTATAACAGCTACCATCACCTCAAGGGTGAGTATGATCAGCTCAAAGCAAACTATATGGATTTGTACGGTCGATACGGCTCTCTTAAGGACAGGTATGAGGGGCTTCAAGAAGATTATCGGGAAGCCTTGGTTGAAGGTGGTCTCTGAGGAGAACAGCAAGCTGAAGGAGAATTATAGCAGGCTCACCGATAGCTATGAGAAGCTTAAGCTCCAGCTCGATGAAATAAAGAGGAGATATGAAGAATTGGAGAAGAAGTATGGGGACCTGATGTCAAAGTGTTCCGAGATGGAGGTAAGTCTTCCAAGGATTAAGGGAAGGTTGAAGGAGATCTCAGACAGGATCCTCACCCCAAGTGATCGAATACCGGACATGTTGAGACAAGCGAGTCCGGCGATGGTCGAGGACGTGGTTTATGGGGAGCTTGGCTTGAGGGCCGAAACCCCTCCTGAGGCCAAGGCCAAGAAGGTTCTTGAGTGGATCATGCTAAATCTAGAATACTTAGACGACTTCCATCGATATCTAACCGACCATGAATTGAGGTCGCATCAAGACTTCCTCTCACTCCCAAATGAGACTCTTGCCAGAGGAGGTGGAGACTGCGAAGACCTAGCAACCTAACTTATACGATGCTCAAGGCGGTTCTCGGGGAGGACGAGCAAATCTACATAGTCTACATCTGCGACGGAACGTGCCACGTGGCCACCATATACAAGCATGGGGATAAGATCATGGTATTGGATCCGGCTGGAGCCTATGTGACTGATGCGAGGACGCTTTTGGAGATGTCTATGAATAAGGGGTTAAACAGGTATAGGGTTTGGCTTAACCCGCTCGCGATAAGGCGGGAGGGGAAAGAGTTTTTGATGGAGAATGGATTCGCCGAACTAGTCTATATGAAGGCTCCAGGCATCGAGGAAAAGGCTTACAAATTCATGAAAGCTGAAGACGCCGTGGCCCTCTGGCTTAACCATTGGAAGGGGGAGATGGCTAACCCGAGTATAAGGATGGTGGCGAACGACACCTTCGTCAAAGTCTTCACCTCAACTCAAGAATTCCTGGATTGGATGGAGAAGTCGGCTTGACCGCGATCAGAGTATTTATACATGGCGTGAGGTTTACTCAGTTGGGAGAATGGGGGTTAAGCTTAGGGATATAATTCCTCCAGAGGCGATGGAGAGAATAAGCCTCGAAGCCCTAGCGGGTAAGGCGATCGCCCTAGACGCCTACAACATCCTCTACCAGTTCATCACGATAATTAGGGGTCCTGATGGGAGACCTCTCATGGATAGGAGGGGTAGGATCACCAGCCATCTAAGCGGGGTCTTCTTCAGGACGATAAACTTCATGAAGCTCGGGATCAAGCCAATATTCGTCTACGATGGGAGACCTCCAGAACTCAAGATGAAGACCGTCGAGAAGAGGGAGGAGAGGAGGGCTGAGGCCGCGAAGCTCTATGAGATGGCCTTGGCTGAGGGTAGGATCGAGGAGGCTCAGAAGTATGCGAAGCAGGCGGCGACCCTAAACGAGTTCATAGTCGAGAGCTCGAAGAGGTTATTGAAGCTCATGGGGGTTCCGATAGTTCAAGCTCCAAGCGAGGGAGAGGCTCAGGCGGCATATATTGTTAAACGTGGAGATGCCTATGCCTCTGGATCACAGGACTTCGACTCCCTCCTCTTCGGATCTCCTAGACTCGTCAGGAATCTCTCGATAGTTGGGAGGAGGAAGCTTCCTGGGAGGAAGGAGTATGTCGAGGTCGAGCCTGAGATAATATACTTGGATAAGCTTCTAGACTCTCTCGGGATCACAAGGGAGCAATTGATAGATATTGGGATCTTGGTTGGAACGGATTACTGTGAAGGGGTTAAGGGAGTTGGGCCTAAAACGGCGTTAAAGCTGGTTAAGGAGTATGGCTCAGCCGAGAAAGCCTTAAAGGCGTTGGGAAAGAGCTTGGAGAGAGATCCGGCCGAGATTAGAGAGCTGTTCCTAAAACCGAGTGTCACTGAGGAGTTTGAGGTGGTGTGGAATGAGCCCGACTATGATGGGATTAAGAGCATGCTCTGCTATGAGCACGACTTCTCCGAGAATAGGGTTGAGAAGGCTTTGAACGAGCTCGAGTCGGCGTTGAAGAAGAGTAGGGGGGTTACGAGCCTAGATCAATGGCTCTAACCAATTCTAATGTTCTACCTCTTCCCTCTTGATGAGCTCCACGACCTTCCGCTCAGCATCCAAGCTCAAGACCCTCACCTTATCCCTTATCTCAAGCCTCATCAACATGTGTCTAAGTTCTGGCAGGGTTAGATCTATTCCACGCTTCCTAAGCTCTTCGAGTAGGTTTAGCTCTAGGGATTTTCCCCCAAGCTTATCCAAGACCTCAACTATCCTCGAGTAAGCCTCGCTTCCAGGCCTCGAAATATGTTTAACCGCCTTCTTACCAGCCCTCTTCATATCCTTCAACCTATCATGGTCAGCTGCCTCTCATGATATCTCAATAGCTCCCCAACCCTCTCATACTCCTTAACCATCTGCGGAGAGATGCTGGGCTTAACGATCTTCAAAGCCTCCTCGAAGTCGATCTTCGAGACGTACTCCGCGTCGAGGCTCCTCCTAAGGGCGTTCATGGCCGCCTCCCTGCAGAGGGCCGCTAGATCCGCTCCCGAATATCCCTCGGTTCTGGAGGCGAGCTCCTTCAAGGATACGTCAGGAGATAGGGGCATCTTCCTCGTATAGATCTTCAAGATCTCATATCTCCCCCTCTCATCAGGCGGTGGGACGTAGATTAGCCTATCGAACCTTCCAGGTCTTAGGGCGGCTGGATCCATTAAGTCAGGCCTATTCGTTGCGCCGATAACCATTACGTCTGAGAGCTCCTCTATCCCATCTATCTCGGCTAGGAACTGGCTTGCAACCCTGTTCGCGACTCCGGATGAATCATCGATCATATCCTTCTTCGATATTATCGACTCGACTTCATCGAAGAAGACTATGCATGGAGATGCTTGCCTAGCCTTCCTGAATATCTCCCTTATCGCCTTCTCGGACTCGCCGACCCACTTATTGAAGATCTCAGGCCCCTTTACCGAGATGAAGTTCGCCTCACTCTCAGTCGCTATCGCCCTCGCGAGTAGGGTCTTGCCGCATCCTGGTGGGCCATAAAGTAGGATTCCCTTAGGAGGCTTGATTCCAAGCCTCTCAAACTTCTCGGGATACTTTAGGGGCCATTCAACCGCCTCTATAAGCCTCCGCTTAACCTCTTCAAGCCCTCCAACATCCTCCCACCTCACGTTTGGAACCTCTATCTCAACCTCTCTCAGAGCTGTCGGCGTTATCTCCTTGAAGGCGTTCATGAAGTCCTTCATGACCACGACTAGATTGTCTAAGATCTCGGGCGGGATCTTCTCCTCGCTGAAGTCTATGTTCGGCAGAATCCTCCTAATCGCCTTCATGGCCGCCTCCCTACATAGTGCCGCTAGATCCGCTCCAGTATATCCTCTAGTTATCTCGGCGAGCTTATCGAGGTCAACGTCCTCGGCTAAGGGCATGCCCCTAGTATGTATTTGTAGGATCTCCTTCCTCCCATTCCTATCAGGTATCCCTATCTCGATCTCCCGATCGAATCTTCCAGGCCTCCTGAGAGCTGGGTCGAGGGCGTTCGGCCTATTCGTCGCGCCGATAACTATTACCTGCCCCCTTGACTCGAGGCCATCCATTAGGGCCAGTAATTGGGCCACAACCCTCTTCTCGACCTCTCCCGTCACCTCGCTTCTCTTAGGCGCGATGGCGTCGAGTTCGTCGATGAATATTATCGATGGAGCCTCCTCCTCTGCCTTCCTAAAGATCTCTCTAAGCCTCGCCTCGGTCTCGCCATAATACTTGTTCATGATCTCAGGGCCATTTATCAGAATGAAGTTCGCCTCAGCCTCGGTCGCAACCGCCTTAGCCAACAAGGTCTTACCGCATCCAGGCGGGCCGTAGAGCAGGACGCCTTTCGGCGGATCTATTCCAAGCTTCTGGAATAGCTCTGGATATCTTAGTGGGAGTTCTATCATCTCCCTTATCCTCTGGATCTGCTCTTGCAGTCCTCCAATATCCTCATAGGTTACACTCGTCCTAAACGCCCTCTCTTGGACAACCTTGCTGTGGATGACGAGCTTTGTCTTCGGGGTTATCTTGACTATCCCGGACGGCCTTGTCTGGATGACGGCGAAGGTGAATAGGTTTCCGAAGAATAGGACTGGGACTATGTTCTTCTGGACGAGCGGATACTCTATCAACCTGCTCTTAACGAGCCTCGTGAAGTTCTCATCAGGTCTTATCGAGGAGCTCACCGGAGCCAATACGACTAGTTGAGCCTCCTTCACATTCGCCTTCCTAACCGTCACCCAATCGTTTAGGGAGACTCCTGCGTTGCTCCTGATATATCCATCTATCCTGATCACATCCTTCTCATCTTCGAGGTATCCTAGCCAGAGGGTTGCGGCCGCTATCTTCCTACCCCTTATCTCGACCATGTCTCCAGTCTGGAATCCGGCTGCCGCTCCAACCTCTCTATCTATCCTCGCTATACCATATCCGACGTCTCTTTGCCGTGCTTCAGCGACCCTCAACCTCAGCTCCCTAACCTTCATCTGGATAATCCTTTACGAGACCACTATTTAAGCCAAAGCTGTTCAGATCTTAACTATGCGTGGCTTAGGTTTATTAGGTTAGAGCCTCGTACTCATTAAGACATTTATCTCTTGAATATCCTCGAATCCTCTAAGATATTCCTCAAGCCTCGCCGACGCCCCCTCCTCCTCGGGTAGAGTGAACATGGCCTCGATGACGGACATCCCGAAGGCGAATGGCTTAATCTTCACATCCCTTAACTCGAACCCGCTTGGGAGACTCTCCCTGATCTTCTGGATTAAGTTATTTAGATCTACGTCTTGATCCGCTGGCATTATCCTCAAGAGCATGGCTACTCTGGCCATCCTTCACGGCCCCCTAAAACCACACGATGGGCAGACATACGGCCTCGCAAGCTCCCTACACTTCTCACATCTCCAGATCCTAACCCTCCCACAGTTCGGGCATGGAAAGCTCACAGCTCGCTCATGAGGATCTATCGGCCTCCTACATGAGGTGCAAAGCGGTAGGACTATCTGCTCGCTCATCTCTTAGATTACCGGCCTAGACCATAATATAATGATTATTGGTTGTAAGCCTTGAGTCCCTCTCATTTCTGGTAACCTCGAAGTCTGGTGGAAATGGCTATCAGCTATCCTATAGACCGATCTAAGCCTTGTCTCCTCAACCTTTTCCGCCATCTTTATCAGCTATCCGCCCCCACATACCGCTAAGCCCAAATATGTCTATTCTTATATCCTCTATCACTCTTCCTTCATAGCCTCTATGACAGCCCACTTAGCTCTTTTAAGCTCTTCATCCAAATATCTATGAAGGATTTAGACGCGTCTATTTTCGATTATGTCTCGAACTGTTTTATCTGAGTTTGTGGATCTATGCTTGGATATGGTTGATAGGTTTGTTGAATTGCTCCACCATAGGTTGGGTTTTCTTATTCTAGGGATCTCTCCGACTGGGTGATGGTAGATGGGTGTGGATGATGTCGGGGTTAGGAGGGTGTTTGTGGATACGGCGTGGAACAGTAAGCCGCATGCATGCTATGATCCTGAGAGTGATGAGCTCTTTGAGGTCCAGAGGCTCGCGGATCTCAAGGACTATGAGGAGATCTACTTGGATTCTTTATTGTTTCGGGGATTTGGAGCGAGCTGAGGGAATTGATCATCGATGGACATAAAGTCTATCATTTTACTAGGTCTTGGTGGTGGAGGAAACTGAGAAAACGCTTCAGCGGCGACCTGAGGGATAGATTTAAGTCTAGGAATGTTAGGAAGAGCGACTTTGGGGATGCCTATATCCTCTGGAAAGTCTATGAGATGGGCGTCGCCAAAGGAAACATGCATAAGTGGTTTAAGCCGATCAGCGTTGTAAATGTTGAGCTTAGACCCCTGTTGATGAGGGAGGCTATTCTTGCCAAGACGGTTGATAGGCTTGAGAAGTTGAAGGATGTGGATGTTCAAGTGGACGAGGTCGAGGAAATGAAGGAGCTATTACAGGATATTCGACGGGAGATCGTTGATAGAGGCTTTAAGCTGATGCCGTGGCTCAGCCGAGTATCAGGGGAGCTTGGCTTGGAGAGAGATGACTTGAACGCCTTAACAGGGCTGGTTGGGCTAATGACCTACATGAAGCAGGCATCCTATCATAAGGCGTTGAGATATCTTGGACTGTATAGGGCGAGGAATAAGGAGATTAAGAGATGTAGTGGTAAGGCTAGAAGATACCTCATGATGGTGGCGATGTCGCTGGTCAGCAGGGAGGGCAGATGGCCGCCTAGACTCAGGGATCTACGAGCGACTCTAAGGAAGTTGATAACTACAATGCATGGGCTGGAGCCTCTCGGGTCTAGGCGGGACCAAGGCCATGGTAACGCCCCGTCTGCCATAATATGTGGCCCTGGCGGGCTCTTACAGCCTGAATCCAGGGACCGAAATAACTTGTTGCGGGGCTACTATGGCGGCCATACCGCCTAGACCCTCCCTTCACTCCTCTTCTTTGTCTGATTCACACCTTCTAGCCGTTTACGGATACTCGATTATGAGAGATTAATTTTGCCCCCTAATCTTGATTTGAAGATCTCTAAGATCTTTAGAGGTGGGGGCAAAGTACTGCTCGGACGAAGACGTAATCTAGTTGGATCCTTCGCCACCTACGACTTCACTTACCTCTAAAACCTTTGACATCAAGCTATTCAGCGAAGCTGCATCTGGTTTTATCCCGGAGAATGGACCATCCTCTTCAAGTTAGTTATTTGAGAAGGCTTGGGAGGATGGATGAGATCAT
>Ga0190363_1000763_pt1 | contig 19222 bp, 20 predicted proteins | sample 48721867_MG_FD_161272 | JGI IMG/M metagenome (GOLD analysis project Ga0190363, IMG submission 161272) | Hydrothermal vent microbial mat bacterial communities from Southern Trench, Guaymas Basin, Mexico - 4872-18-6-7_MG | ecosystem: Environmental > Aquatic > Marine > Hydrothermal vents >... | reverse complement strand
GTACTTGCTCGCACTAAACACCTTTTTAACAATATTCCTACGTATTTTAGGTAAAATTCTATCATATGACTCAATAACTTCCATTAAATAGGGGTATTTTTCTCTAGCATATTCTAAAGCATCTAGCATAGATTCTATTATTATTTTCTTACCATTACGGATTACGTAATAGGGTAACGCTATAATACTGTACGGTATGTCGTGAATATTCCATGATACTAACCATAGAGAATCATCTATGAGTTTTACAACATCACCGTCCATGATTTTAAATTCCATAGTTACACCGTGATCTAAAATATCATGATTAATATTTAATTACAATATTAATCATTCCCACTAATTAAGTTCTTTGAGGACTTCATATACTTTAGGTAATTTACCGTATAGTTCTATATTTAACCTGGGTATTAATGCCATAATTACAGCCAGTTCTGATAGCAGATCTCGTGTAATTACGTTTTGCGTTAAGAACCCTATAGCACCCATCTTATCTCCTATACGTTCTATCCCTGAAATTTTCTCCATAACATCTTCAGCTTCACCCAGTCCTCTAACAACATATTCCACTACTTCCCTTGGAAACTCGAACCCGGGGCCAAACCCTAGAGACAATGTATCCTTATTATCAACTATCGCTGCTACTTGGAAGTCCATATAACCTGTCGAGGTCCACGGTATTGGCACTATTCCAGCTTCTATGCCCACATAGTAATGGTATTTTTCTTTAGCCTTTTCTTTAACCCTTACCGCTCTCTCAATAGCACCTCTTAATACATTTTTAAGGCCTATAGGTTGCGGGTGGACCGCTGTTATTACAGGCATGTAGTCTATAGCTACTTTTGTTTTAAACATTTTCTCGAAAGCTTTTCTTACGCCTTTAATTTTTGAAGGATTTTTAGTACCTATAAGTACTCTGACCATAAAGTAACACCTGCAAGGCTCATGTTTATTCTTTCAGGGATTAAATGTGTTCCATCACATGTAGGGGCATTTTGGAATTCAGGAAAGCCTTCTCTACATGTTGAACATGTTAGTCCATAGATTTTAGCTTCATCAATAACAATCTTCAGCAACTCTCTCCTTAATTTTTTAGGTAAATATCGATAGCCATGCTTATATTCTCCACACATATAGTAAAGCTCTCTTAACTTATCTCTAATATTTGGTAATGCTGAGCATACTCTTTTAAAATTATCCGGTTTAACCTTGTATGTTGATGTAATAATATGTTGAACACCTAAGTTAGCTAAGAATTTAATTAACTTAGAAATATCGTATGGATCATCATTAACGTATGGAATTAAAGGATCAACTCTTACAGCTACTGGTATTTTATTTTTAACAAGCTTCTCTATAGCCCTTAACCTTAAGCGCGGTAGAGGGGCATAGGGCTCTATAATTTTAGCTATACTATCCTTTAATGTTGTTATGGTTAGGCTTACGGCAGCATTGTATTTTGAAAGAATGTCGGCATCTCTTGCTACGAGAATACTCTTAGTAATTATTTGAACTTTATATCCTCTTGGCAATAGTAATTCAAGGGTTCTTCTTGTAAGTTTTAATGTTAACTCTATTGGAGGATAAGGGTCACTACTATTACTTATTGTTATAGGATATTGTGGATTAGCTTTTCTTAAGTCTCTAATTAACCTGTTAATGAAATTTCTTTTAGGAGTGCTTTGGGATGCTTTAATATAAGATGTTGTATAACAGTAAATGCACTTAAAACTGCAACCTGTATATGGATGTAGAGAGTATTTAGGGGGGCATGTGCATAAGGGATTTTTCCAAGGGTCAAATTCTCTTAAAACATACATTCCTTGTTCTCTCATATTTCAATATTCGCATGGCGTAGCCTAATCTCTTCTTCTCTTTTACCTAGTCTATGCATAAGTTCTACAATTAATGCGTCAAGAAACACCATACATGTATCTTCAAAGAGCGTTCCTAAAGGAGCTAGAGGTTCATGTATTCCGAGAATTTGTCTTGCAAAATAATCTTCTTCTTTAGCTATTTTTGTTCTTCCAGGTATTCTTACCACAACATCTGCAAGCTTTCCTAACGGCGAATCAGGGTAAGTCGTTAAAGCTATTAACGTTGCACCCACAGCTTTAGCTGCTTCAGCTGCGGTAATTATGAGCTTTGTTCTTCCAGAACCTGAGATAGCGATGACAATATCTTCTTTTCCTATTCTAGGAACAATAGTGTCCCCAAGAACAAAAGCGTTATATCCTAAATGCATAAGCCTCATTGCAAAAGCCCTTCCAATAAGTCCGGAACGTCCAGCACCCATAACAAGGATTTTTCTTTTATCTGTAGTTCTATATGCTTCAATAAGTACTTTCAACATACCCTCTACTTCTTTATTATCAATTAACTTTATGGAGTTCCTTATGAATGTGGCTATTTCTTTCATAGACTTCTTAAATACTGACACTTAATACCCCGTATTTGCGGTATAGACTATACTAAGTTTTAAGAGTACTGGTATTTAGAATCATGGTTTTATATAGTAATTAATATTAAAATGAAACATATTTTAAAATACGCTTCATCCGTAAGGCACCTAATAGCCTGGTTAAATCGCTTACTGTTATTTTGCCTTTAGTATTTCTTATTTCCAATATTTTATTGGCTGTTACCAAACCTATTCCTGGAACTCTAATAATTTCAGATAATGATGCAGAGTTTAAATTTATAGGATATAGATGTTTGTTTGCCTCAGCATATGCTACTTTAGGATCAAGATCCGGCAGCATGTTTCTACTATTAAGTATGCTCTTGATTTCTTTTACTGTAAATCCGTAGTCCCTTATTAAGAACGATGCTTGGTACAATCTCTTAACTCTATGTAGGGAGCACGGAGCTTTATTTTCAAACGGTGTATTAATGATCGGCTCAAAAGGGCTGAAATAAACTCGTGCCAAATTGTATTCTCTATAAAGTTTTTCTACAAGTGTTAAATGTTCTAAGTCGTTTTCGTTAACTATACCTACCATAACTTGGCTGTCTATTCCTGATCTTAAATAACCTACGTTTATGTGTAAACTTTTCCTCTGTCTTGAAAGTATTTTTTGAGCTCTAGAAAGCCATTCTAATCTTTTTAGTACATCGTTAACATAGTCTCCTTTATCTGGAGCTATTTCGCTGAAGTAATCTTTAGATGTTGTTTCAAGGTTTACACCTACTCTATCAGCTACAACAGAAGCCCTCCAAACATGGTCTTTAGAAGCACCTGGCATAAGTCTTAGGTGTATGTATCCTGTAAACCCTTTCTTTCTTAGTTCTTCAGCTACTTCTACCTGTTTTTCAGAAGTTGTTTCGGGGTCTCCCATTACCCCGCTGCTGAGAAATAAACCTCTAATGATGCCTTTTCTCCAAAGGTGTAATGTTACTTTAACTAACTCTTCCTTCTTCCATGTTCTCCTCTCAATGTTGTAGCCTCTTCTAAACATGCAGTATTTACACTCGTGAATACATGAGTTAGTAAGTAGAGTTTTAAGTATAGGTATACGTTTACCTTTAGCTGAGGCCTCATATATTGGAACTCTAATTTTATCCCATTTAGCTGAAAGGAAGAGAACCTTCCATTTACTCATAGTTTCACAAACTACTATGTAGTTAGCTTTTACCTATACCTCAAGTATTTTATCATAGACTTCATTATCTTCCATTTAGGTAGATAGTTTTTAAACTTTATCTTTACTTGTTCTCCACTAACTACGTTCATTAACTCTTTTATGGCATCTGTTGTTTTCGGTAAGGGTAAATTTAGAGTTAACATTATTAAAGGAGTTACAGTGTAGTTTGGAATTCTTATTCTATTTTTTAGCCTTAAGTCCTTAGTTTTCACTATTAAAACGCCTGAAGGATGATGGTCTTTGAACTTTCCTTCTTCATACATTTTGCCTATTACTTTATTATCTGATTGCAGAAATCCTCTCTCGTAATCTGGACGAACAATTAAATGTGGTGCTCTTTTAACGTAAGGCCCTGAATAAACTTCTTCTCTTGTTCTAATCCATCTAATTCCCTCAGTACTGCTTAGAATTTTACGTATTTTAGCTATGGCTTCTATGGCTTTAACATAGATGCCTAAATTCCATTTAGAAATATAAAATGCTATGGATTTCTCTTTATCGACATATCTGTATTGATTATAGCTTTTTTCCTCTATGCTTTTACCTAGTATTTCGAGTTTAATTTCCTTGTATTCTTTCAGAGCTCTAGCTGCGGGTTTTTTAGTTGTTTTTACATAGCTTTTCTTCGCTAAAATATCATTTATCCTTACGAGCCTATTGTACGTTGAGAAACCGTGATCAGAAACTATAACGAATATATCTGATAATTCATTGAGCATTTTAGCAAGATCGTCTATGCGCTTAAAGAGCTTACGTTCAATATTTAATACCTTTGTAAATATTTGGAAATCACATTTGTGTAATATTACATCGGGTATTTGTAAATTTATCCATAACAAGTTCCATTCATATAAATTTACAATATCCTCTACTATTTCAAATACTGCTTCGACAAGGTTTTCTGAAGCTAACAGTGTTCTTTTACATTCATCTGTTTTCCTACGTTTTAACTCTAATGCAGAATTTATTTTCTCGGCATATTTTTTCATGATTTCGTTTCTTGGATAGTATTGGGTTTTAGGAACTATTATTGTATAGCTTATTATTTTAGATGATTTTGCAGGAATTAGTGGGTATCCTGGAATAGGATTAATAACTATTGAGGGTATTTTAAGCATCGACAGCATTTCATGTATTCTAGGATGTTCAAGATGCATAGCATTAAATAATCTATGTTCTAAAGTAGCATAGTCTATAAAGTCAAATGCAAATATGCCATGCTTCCCAGGGTTAACACCAGTCATAATACTGGTCCACGAAGGAGGCGTTGATGGAGGAAAACATTCTAAATCAAAGACGTATGTGTTTTTATTACTGATTAAGTGTTTGGTATAGGTTAAAATTCCATGTCTTATAAGCTTATTTAAGTAATTCCATGATAAACCATCAAGCCCTAATACAGCGGCTTTCTTCACCGATTTCATCTCGCTACCAATTTTTCTATACTGCTATTTTAATCTTGCAGCTTTAGCAAAACTAATATTTGAGACCGTCCCTTAAACTACACAAGCACTTGGTGATACCCTATGGTGAGTAAGGAAGAAATAGTAGAGAAAATTAGAGAGAACCTTAAAAAAGTAATAGACCCTGAAATAGGTTTAAACGTTGTTGATAGCGGTTTTATTAGAGGTATAAAAGTAGATGATGAAGGGAACGTTGAAGTAGACTTAATGCTAACAACACCTTTCTGTCCCATAGCACACATAATAGTAGCGTCTATTGAAGAAAGAACTAGAGAAGTTGAAGAAGTGAAGAATGTTAAAGTTAATATTGTAGGTTTTGGTATACCTCCGGAACTTGAAAAACTAATGGAAGAAAGATATAAAAGAATGATTGAAGCGCTTAAGGAAGAGGAAAGCTAAATTAATATTAATCAGTCAGGCCTGCGTTTCCTCATCTATCAGAGGGCTAATGTTCACATCATCTATTTCTGTTCTGAGTTAAACATTTCTAAGTAGTTAAACATTTTTACCTTGATAGGGGATTTGCTTGGAAAAACTGAATATACGTTCTCTTGAAAAACTAATCTCTTGGCCCCAGAACAGGAGAGTAGCTTTTCTAAGTGATATTGAGTGGGTTAAGCAGATAATACAAGCAGTTATGATGGCTAAAATACTCAGTGAAATAGGTAACATAAAGATTATCCTTGTAGACTATTCTAAAACATTTCTTCCAGAGGTATTGGAAAATGTGGAAAAAGAATACGGTGCTAGTATTATGGAGAACATTCTCATTTCAAATAGTTTAAAGTTTAATGTAAGCAGCAAAGTAAGCTTACATATTCATAATCCTTCAGCCAATGAGAAAACAATACATGACTTCAGAGAGAACATATTTAAGGTAAGCAGTTTGTTTACTATAATAACTGATAATAAGTCTTCAAGAGCATTGCGCCAAGTAAGAGGACTACTTAAAGTATATTGTAGTAGGGTTTCCCAAAACGTTTTCATGTTTAAAACTATTTTGGATAAAGCCATGTTAGAAGTTTCATCGGGGGGAATACGCGATATCTATAGTATTTTACCTGAAGGATTAAGGAAAATTCTAAGGCTTTTACGGGAAGCTTCCATAGAATATGGGCCATTAACCGTTAGCGATGCTGTTACTATAATATCACATAGTATTGGAGTTAAAAGAAATGTTGCACATAAGATACTGATTAAACTTACTAAGTATGGTGCTATCAAGATAGAGAAAAACATCATCGTTATTTAGATATTTTACATGTAAACATGGTCATTAAAACTTATATTGAGAAACATAACAACACATCAGCAGTGAATAGAGCATGGGATTCTTTGCTAGAAAAGCTGAAAAATTTAGAAAACTACCATTTCATCTCATGTTTATGCATGTACTAGGCAAGTTCATGTTTGGTGTAGGTTTGGGGATTTTAATAGCAGCATATCTTCCACAATCTAGCCTACATATTTTTGGATTAGTGCTGATTTTGCTATCAATGATTATATCTATACCCAGTTCTAAAGAACTTATGAAGGATTAAATAATATGCTTTTCGTGGATACCATTAAAACGTTCAGTTCATTTTTTATCGTAAAGAACATATGAGTTAGCTTTCAACATATATTGCTGGCTTAAGCGGTAGCGCATACTTTGCTTTTCTAAGTGGATCATATGTTGCCTTCTCTTCGCTCATTATAGTTACTTCTGAACTATTAGTGGTTTTCATTATTCTCTTTTTAAATTCTTCGAGAACTTTATATTCGTCTATTTTAGCTATTTCTTCTCTTAGTTGTTCTGGAACCTCTCTGAAAACCTCTATAATGTTTTTCACAACGTCTACTGCTTCTTTACCACGCTTTCTTATTTCACGCATGCCCATTACTTGCTTAATAGTCTTTCTAAACACTTCGACATCGCTTCCATCAATGTTAGCTGCTACTATTTCTCCAACCTTTTTCTTCCACGAAGCTGCAGTGTAGATTATTATTTTCTTAGGTTTCTTTACCTTAGTAACCTTAAGTATTTCCTTAATATCTGCTATTAATTTCTTAAAGTATTCTTCTTTCAACTCTGCTTCTCTATCAACATATTTACTTTCAACTTTAGGCCATGAAGCTGTAGAGACGAATCCTTTGTTACCAAGTATATTCCATATTTCTTCTGCTATAAATGGTGCAAAAGGAGCTAATAGCTTAGTCCATGTATTAAAGAAATATTTAAGTGTTTTACCTGAAGGTTTTTCACAATTTTCCATATACCATTTAAGATCCTGCTCCATCGTATAGAGCACTGTATTTGCTGCTTCTCTTATCTTTAACTCTTCAAGTGCATTAGTTACTTTAATTATTCTGTTTTGAATTACGCTTAAAAACCATTTATCAATATGTGTTTCTTTAGCTTCATCTTTCTCCAATCTAGCTACCTTATATGCGAGGTCATACATTCTCCTAAGTCTTTCAAGAATAGATAGAGCAAGTTTAGCACTAAAATCAGCATCTTGAGGTGTCTCAGCAGAAACAGCTAATGTTAGCCTTACAGTATCAGGGCCGTAAACTTTACTTGCAATCCTAAGTGGTATAATGTTTCTTAAAGACTTAGACATTTTCTTTCCTTCGTAAAGTACAAAACCGTTAGCAACTATTTGTTTAGGCCAGTGTTTCTCAGGAAATATTGCTACGTGGTTAAATATGTAGAATGTCAAATGGTTAGGTATAAGTTCTTTGGCACTATGGCGGCTGTCAACGGGGTACCAGTAGAGAAATTCTTTCCTCATTTCCTTAAGTATCTCCTCAGATATTTTAGACTTTTTAGAAACTTCTTTAACATCACCTATACCTAAGAATACGTAATCAAACACTTCGTTAGTTAATTGTTCAGACTTTATATTATACTTGTTCACATGCTTTGCTATAGTGTAGTAAGCCATGTATATTGTTGAGTCACTAAGAGATTCTATAATCCATCCGGGGCTCCATGGAAGTTCCGTGCCTAGTCCTCTTTGTCTAGCGCATGCTTTTTCTTTAAGCCATTCTATAGTGTATTCAAAGTCTTTTCTTGCCTCCTTAGGTATTATACGCATCTTACTTAGCGCTTTTCTGGCAAGTTCTTTCCAGTCCTCTCTGGAATAATCTATGAACCACTGGTTTTCAAGAATCTTTACAACAACCTCTGTTCCGCACCTACAATAGATAGGTTTGTTAAGAATTTCATACATGGTATCTGCTTTACCGTTCAAGAGAAGATCGTTTTTAACCTCTTCCTTAGCTATTTTTACGGGTTTTCCAGTATATTTTCCAGTATTTTCTTTCATCACACCTTTGTGGTATTCTACGGAGTAAATTTCTTTAGTAGCATCTTCAAGCTTCGGATCTCTTTGAGACTTTATATTCATCTTCTCTACTACATCTTTAGCTGGATATTCAGAATATCCTGGTACACTAATTATCGATATAGGTTTGAGTTCTTCGGGCTGTATATCGAACTTTTCAAGTAATTCCCTGTTAAGTAATAATTCTATAAGCGCTGTGTAATCATATGGTGCATGCGCCGGAACAGACATAACAACTCCGCTTGCATTGCCCGGGTTGACGAAGTGCCCTGGGAGTATGGGGACTTCTTTATTTGTTGCAGGATTTTTAACTCTTAGTCCTAGAATTTTTTCGCCTCTAAACTTCTTTAATACTTTAACTTCTCTGTTTTGAAATGCCAGTTTAAATGCTGCCTGCTCACTTATGACCCATATGTCTCCATTAACTTTAGCATGAACATATACTGCTTCAGGGTTTATCCAAATATTTGTAACTCCGAATACTGTTTCAGGCCTTAGGGTTGCGCATGGATATTTTTCACCATTAGGTCCTTCAAAAAGTATTAACGTATATTCGCCTATTTCTGGTTCTACATCACCCTTGGTGTCATGTTGACCTACAGGGTTTTGATGTGCTGGACACCAGCCTACAGGATGTGTCCCTTGGGTAAGGTAGCCTTTCTCTTTCAGCTTAGTAAATTGCCATTTTATGAACTGGCTAAATTGAGGCGTTATGCTTGTGAATTCTCTTCTCCAATCAATACTATAGCCTATTTTAATCATGGACTCTTTGAAATCTTTATGAAAATACTTAGCCATACTTAGCGGTGTCTTTAATATTTCTATGTCCTGTTTAGGTATGTAGTAGACATTTATGAACAAGTCTATAAGTTCCTTGTCTCCTTTAGCAACAGCTTCTGCCATAGCTAAGATAGGTGTTCCAGTGTAATGGAATCCCATGGGGAATAGTACGTTAAACCCTTGCATTCTCTTAAATCTGGCGTAAATATCTGTTATAGTGTATGTTCTGCAATGCCCTATATGCATTGGAGAATTCGGATAAGGAAAAGCAGCTGTAATAAAGAACTTAGGTTTATTAGGATCGGGATCTGCTTCAAAAACGTTATTTTTAATCCATTCTTTAGACCATTTATCAGATATTTCGTTAAGGAACTTAGCAAAGTCATTTATAGGCTCTGCTTCCATATTAACCCCTAAACCTCCACTTTTCCAGTCTTTTCTCCTTCTTTCTAATTTTCTTGTAGAGCTTATAGTGTTTTTCACAAAGATAAACTCTACCTAAATATGGTGTAAGCTTTAAACCTTGATTTTCTAAAACTTGTGCTTCAACATAGCTTAAAGAATGTACTGAAACTTTTCCGCATCCTTCAACACTGCATTTTCTTTCCTTGGCCCCCATAGTTTAACCTCTTGTCTTAATACTAGTTTTTATGATACACCATTATAAAAATAATTTATGCTAAAAACATTTAAAAATACCTAAGTTTAAGTAGTTGTAACTATATCAGTGTGGATAGATAAGAGGCATAGTTGAATGAATGAGATAACATATCCGGCGGTTGAAGAGGAGATTTATGTACCTGACACCAGCGTTATTGTTGAAGGTGTAGTGTCTAAACTTGTTGAAGAGGATGTTATTAAAGGGAAAATAATAATCCATAGGGCAGTAATTTCGGAGCTTGAGAATCAAGCAAATCAGGGTAAAGCTGTTGGTTTCGCAGGATTAGAGGAAGTTAAGAGACTTAGAGAATTAGCTCATAAGGGGAAGATTAAGCTGGAAATTGCTGGTGAAAGACCTAAACCAGTAGATATTAGAATGGCTTGGACAGGAGCAATAGACGCTATGATTAGGGAGTTAGCATGGGAACTTGATGCAATACTAATTACCGGAGACAGAGTTCAGGCAGAGGTAGCTAAGGCATTAGGTATCAAGGTATTATATGTTAAACCCAAGAAAGAACGTAAAGTAAAGCTAGAAACCTTCTTTGATGCAGAAACTATGAGCATTCATCTAAAGGAAGGCGTACCTCCACTTGCCAAGAAAGGTAAGCCAGGATCTTGGAGAATTACTGTTTTAAAAAAGGAACCTCTAACAAGAGAGGAAATAGAGGAAATAGCAAAGGAAATAATCGAAGCCGCCAAACTTAGAGGAAACGGATTTATAGAAGTTGATAGAGCAGGTTCTACAATAGTTCAACTTGGCCTCTATAGAATAATCATAGCAAGGCCTCCGCTTTCAGATGGATGGGAAATTACCGCTGTACGACCTTTAGTTAAACTAAGACTTGAAGATTACAATTTACCTAAAAAGCTTCTTAGGAGACTTGAAGAAAGAGCTGAGGGAATACTTATAGCTGGAGCCCCTGGAATGGGTAAAACGACATTTGCACAAGCACTTGCAGAATATTATTCAAGAAAAGGTAAAATAGTTAAAACTATAGAATCTCCAAGAGACATGCATTTACCTGATCTAGTTACACAATATTCTAAAACACATGCTTCCAGCGATGAGCTCCATGACATTCTTCTTTTAAGCCGACCTGATTACACTTTCTTTGATGAAATGAGAAACGACGAAGACTTCAAACTATATACTGACTTAAGACTTGCAGGAATAGGTATGGTAGGAGTAGTTCACGCAACATCACCTATAGACGCTATTCAAAGGTTTATAGGTAGAGTAGAACTAGGAATGATACCTAGCATTTTAGATACAGTGATTTTTATAGAAAATGGTGAAGTAAAGAAGGTTTATGAAGTCTCAATTTCCGTTAAATTACCTACCGGACTTAGGGAAGCAGATCTTGCTAGACCTGTTGTTGAAGTTAGAGACTACTTAACAGGAGAGTTAGAATATGAAATGTATAAATTTGGCGAAGCTACTGTTGTTATTCCCGTTAGAAGAGTTTTAGCTAGAGGTTTTGAAAGAAGAATAGTTAGAGAAATAGAAAGGCTAATTCCAAACGCATCAATAGAGATTCAAGGATCAACAGTAACTGTCGTTGTTCCTAGAAACCAAGCAAGAATACTTATGAAGAAAGCTAGAAGGCTTAGACGATTAGAAGAAAAACTAGGAATAACTATTAGAGTTAGAGTGGAATAGAAATCTATTAAGCTTAGTAGTTTTTGAAGCTAAAGCCTCTAAAGCCTCAATAGTTAACCCTTTCTTAGCTAAAACTTCAAGGTCAACTTTAAAGTTTCCCTTCGGTGTTTCTATAAGATCATTTACATGTAAAAACCGCCATCTAGTTTGACCTATAAACTTAATTGCAATAAGAGGTAAGCCTTTAGCTCTTCTAGCAAACTCTTTAAGCCGTATTATCTTCTCACGGTCAATATATATTGGTTCTTTAGATTCTCTAGTCTTTACTTCAATAATAAAAATTGCCCCATTTTTTAAAGCTATGAGGTCCGGGTATATTATCCTCCTAGTTTTTGCACCGCTTGCAGGACCTCTAATACATGCAAATCCTTTCTTCCAAAAAAGTCTAACAAGCTCCCGTTCTCTCGAAAAACCTAATCTACGTTTGCTACTCATAAACATCACTTAGCTACTAAAGATTTTTATGTACAAACTTATTCTTAACTCTTAAGAGAATTTAAGGGCAAGTTTATTGTTTCACAGTTCCATGAGATAGCACTTGTAGGCAATTGCGTCTGTTAATAAATAACACATTTTATTGAATATTGCTTTATTTAATGTATTTCTATAGGATAAACTAGGATACTATGTTTGTCTGGTTTTAAGAAAATGGAAAGTAGAGATTATGAAAGAAAATTCTAGGTAAGGAAAATGCTTGATTCTTTTATGTTTTACAGAGAGTTTATTACTGACTATTATAAGAAATTGGTAACAGTAGGAAAAATTTAGGTGTGCGGTTTGTCTTTAATAGATTTCATAATATATGTAGGAATACCTTTAATAGTAATCTTAATAATTCTCTCGAGAAGCATTAAAATAGTTAAGGAATATGAAAGAGCAGTGATTTTCAGGCTTGGAAGACTTGTTGGAGCTAAGGGCCCAGGATTGTTCTTTATAATACCATGGGTTGATTCAGTAAGAAAAGTAGATTTACGAATAGTTTCCGTTGATGTTCCTGAGCAGAGAATTATAACTAAAGATAACGTAACAGTAGGTGTTGATGCTGTAGTTTACTATAAGGTGTTCGACCCGGTTAAAGCCGTTATAGCTGTTGAAAATTACTCATATGCAGTTTTACTTCTGTCTCAAACAACATTAAGAGATGTTTTAGGTCAAGTAGAACTTGATGATTTACTTACTAGAAGAGAGGAACTGAACAAAAGACTAACAAGCATATTGGATGTTGCTACAGATCCATGGGGTATTAAGGTTACAGCAGTAACAATGAAAGAAGTAAAACTACCGGAAACAATGCTAAGAGCTATGGCTAAACAAGCTGAAGCTGAAAGGTGGAGAAGAGCAAGAATTATTGAGGCTGAAGGTGAAAGGCAAGCAGCTAAAATTATGAGTGAAGCCGCAGCTTTCTACGAGAAGCATCCAGCAGCATTGAGGCTTAGAGAATTACAGACCATGGTAGAGATCGCCAGGGAGAAAAACCTAGTAGTCATTACAGAAACTACCGCCGGTTTAGGTCCAGTAGTTGGATTGGTTAAGGGGTTAAAGGAGGGGAAGTAGTAGACAAATGAGGCTAATAAATAAATTTTTTACAATATTAGCTCTAGTATTATTACTTGTAGCTCTATGCTCTCCTCTTATCAGAGCCCAGCATACGGTAGGTCCTAAAGCTTACGTATTCTACTTTGAAGGTAAAACAATAAACGAGGGACTAGCTTCGGCTATTCTTGCTGCCCTAGATATGGCAGAGAAAGAAAATGCTTTACTTGTTTTAGTTCTTGACACCCCAGGAGGAGAATTAGTTGCTACAGAAAAAATTATTAGAGCATTTCTTAACTCCAAAGTTCCTATTATAGGATTTGTTTACCCTAAAGGTGCTGCAGCATGGAGTGCTGGAACGTTAATTCTCTTATCTTGCCATATTGCGGCAATGTCCCCTGGAACAATGATAGGCGCAGCACAACCTATAGGATATGGTCCTTCAGGTTTTGAGCCTCTTAACTATAGTAAGATAATAAATCCTATAGTTGAAATGGCTGAAACAGTTAGTAGGGAAAGAGGAAGAAACCAGACAGCAGCAGGGTTGTTTGTTAGGAGAAATTTAACCTTAAACGATGAAGAAGCCCTTAGAAGCAATGTAATAGACCTCATAGCGGAAAACATAGGTGACCTTTTAATGAAAATCGACGGCATGGAGATCAAAACTGCAGCAGGTAAAGTAAGAATAGATACCAAAGGGTTTACTATAGTAAAATATGAATGGAGTATTGGAGACATGCTAACAAATGTTTTAGCTGACCCCTTATTAGCAAATCTACTTCTTATGTTAGGTTTCTACATCTTACTATTAAGCTTAATTACAGGACATTATCCTGTCGTTGCTATAGGTGCTTTACTATTTATACTAGGGCTTCTAGGACTAGGGTTTTCAATAAACACCATTTCAACCTTACTTATAATTGTAGGTGTAGTTTTACTGATTATTGAAATGGTTACCCCCGGATTCGGTATTATAGGTACAACAGGTATAGTAATGCTAGCTTTAGGATTCTTATTATTACCTATATATCTTCCTCAAACATGGTTTGTAACTCCAGAGTTCTACTTCAGGTTTGTAGTTGCAGGTGTAATAATTGCTATTGCAGGTTCAGCGTTTTTCGCTTTTGCACTTTATAAGATCATTAAGGCTAGAAAGGCTAAACCTATTATATGGAGTGTTGTAGGTTCAAAAGGTAAAGCATTAGATGATTTAGGTCCGGGAAGAGAAGGGTTTGTTATGGTTGAAGGTGAGTATTGGATGGCTTTCTCGGATGAGGAAATAAAAGCAGGGGAGGAAATTATTGTAGTTGAAAAAGTAGGGCCTAAGCTTAAAGTTAAAAAAGTTTCTAAAGAGTGAAGTTGTATTCCTTGATTTCTAATTTATTGCCATAAAGCTCGTAAAGTTTAAGGATCACATGATCCGACTCAAAAAACCCTATGATTAATGAAGGTCTCATTGAGGCATAACCGCCGCTCCAAACCCCTGTTAAGGAACCTGGATTAACGAGTATTATGTCCTTATTGTAGGGCTGTACTATTTTAGCATAGTGTGTATGTCCATTAATTAATACTTGAACATCCATTTCTTTAGCTATTCTAGCTAATTTTTCAATATTACCTCTAGGATAAACTTGATGACCATGTATCATTCCTATTTTAATATCAGCGATTTCTGTAGCTAATTCCTCAGGAAGACTAAGATAGTCCATATTTCCTTGGACAATATATGTTCTCTTAGAAAGGCTTTTAACGAACCTTAACATGTTTTCAGATATTAAATCTCCTGTAAAGAAGACAGCATAATATGGTTTATTTTCCTCTATAACCTTCCTCATTATGTTCGGTATGTTTTTAGCTCTTGTAGGTATATGCGTATCGCCAGTAATTAACACCTTAACCATGATAAGGCACCAAAACTAAATGTTAAGCTATCTAAGAGAGTTAAAAGAATTGCTTGCTTAAAAGTTAACTTATCTACTTGACCTATCAACATAGTTTACCGTATATTTTTCGGGTTTAAGCTGTGAAATAATGAACTCAAAAGCCTTCCAGGGATCTGTTTCTTCACCGCATGTGTAAATATCAATTGTAGCAAATCTAAACTTAGGCCATGTATGTAATGCTATGTGACTTTCAACAACCAAAGCTATAACACTTATTCCTCCCTTTTCTCCTTTAAACATCCAAGACTTAATCTCCCATAACGTGGCATTTGCTTTCTTAGCTGCTTCAGCTACAATATTTTTCAATTTTTCCTCATCAGATATTACTTCTTCATTACAATTGTATAAGTTACCGTAAACATGCTTACCTGTTACTTTATCCATACACCAACCCTTAGCTTTAATGCTCGAATAGTCAAGTAAGCTAGGTATTTATAAAGGTTTTCTTAGGTAAAATGCAGCAGAGTATTTTCCACATTCATAGCAGCTCATGAAAACATTGTAAGTTACGAAATTCTTATACTATTTATCTTAAAGTCTCAATAATTTACAGCTTATTTTGTAAAGTTTTCTTAATTTAAAATAGCTAAATACATTTATACTGGGAATATTTACAGTAGAGGCTGACTTACAATGTATGACGCAGAAATTATAAGCATAGGAAACGAGCTTCTAATAGGAAAAACGGTAAATACTAATGCAACATGGATTGCGAGAAAGCTTACATTATTAGGTTTTAACGTAAAAAGAATAGTTACCGTAGGAGATGTTATTGAAGATATAGTTTCTGCTTTGAGAGAAAGCATCAACAGAGGGATAAAGGTAATAATTACTACAGGGGGTCTAGGTCCAACGTTTGACGATAAGACCAGTGAAGCATTGGCTGTAGCTTTAAGGAAACCTTGGGTTATTAATCACGAAGCACTTCAAATGGTTAAGGAGAAGTATTATAAAATGGGTCTTGAACTAACCCCTCATAGAGTTAAAATGGCTAAAATGCCTGAAGGGTCAAGACCTCTGCCAAACCCTATTGGTACTGCTCCCGGAATTTTAATAAGAGAAAAAGAACACCTAATAATATCTCTACCAGGTGTTCCTAAGGAGATGAAGGCTATTTTCGAAGAACACGTGGAGCCGGTGTTAAAAAGCATAGGGCCACATCTACGTTTTAGTGAAAAGACAATCACTGTGAAGGGTATTCCGGAGTCATCTCTAGCACCCGTATTAGATTTGGTAATGAAAAATGTAAGCAAGGTTTACATTAAAAGCCATCCAAGAGGAGCGGAAGGAGAAAAACCTGTAATAGAACTTCACATAACTTCTTCCGGGAAAAACATGGAAGAAGCAAAACATCACATTGAAAAAGCTTCAGATATTTTATTAAAATTAATAAGAGAAAAGTTCCAAAAATTCCAAATAGAATAAAATTCATCTTCGAGAACAATTAAAAATTCTCATGGAGGTCTTTTCGATTGAGCAAGGTAATAAACTCATTGCAAGTAGTTAAAATAGCAACAATAAATGGTGAGATAACTTTACTTACATCGGGACCATTAAGGCTTGGAGGATTACATAGATCGAGAACAGGCTGTTTAACATTCGAATACATTAAACCCCTTAGCGCTAAACTTAAGGAGGCAACACTTGAAATCGCGGTAACAACAACAACTGATCCCTCGCATGTTAAGTGGAGACTATGGATTAACAATTTCCCATTAACAAGAGAATTTAAGCCGCAAAATACTATTGAGCTTAAAGAAGAATACTTCAATAAAGTTCTCTTTGATATAACGCCTATTCTTCACGCTAGGGAAAGTGAGGAGATAAAATTAGCAATAAAATATGATGGTCCCGGAGAAATAGAAATAAATCATGCAAACCTTGTCCTAGCTTTTGAAGCCAAAGAAGCTGTATCTTCATATGCTTACTTCTCGGGTGCTTTAATAATTCCGCCTAATGAAAGCTCTAAATTTAGTGTACCCTTAAATGTTATCGATAAGTATTCAGGAGAACTAAAGGCTATTGCGCTGGCAAAGTCAAGACATTCTGTGGCAAGTATTTATGTTAATAATAAGGAAGTATTCTCACTAAGTGGATTAAGTGATTTGGAGGAAATACATGTAGAAAATATTCAAGTAAAAAATAATAATGAAATAGAGGTTAAACATGAAATTCATAGGGAAAATGCTATTAAGAAGCCGATTTACTTATCAACATTTATCTTAGCATCTACTAAAATAATTAAGCCATACGTTAGAATAAAGGATGTGAAGCTAATTGCAGACGATAGAAACCCTAGATTAGTAGTAAAGATAGCTAACGTTGGGCAATCATGCCCTGATAAGTTATGGTTGTTACTTATAGACACAGGGATTATTATTAACAGGTTAAAACTTCCTTGTTTAAAGCCGGGAGAGGAACAAGAAATAGAAATGCCGTTTAAAAAACAATTGAGAAGCAAGCATTTATTATCCTTAAGAACAGTGTGGACTAAATTAAGTAGAACATTTTTCGAAGAAACAAGGTTAACTACTTCACTTACTGATAATGCTTGAAGGACAAATATTGTTAACAGGACATTTTCCGCATAAAGGTTTTCTCGCCCTACATATATTTCGTCCAAATAAAATTAATAGTAAGTGTGCCTTTAGTCTAGCTTCCGACCTTATTTCATTTTCCAACTTTGTTCTTATTTCATCATAGTTTTTAGAAACACAAATGCCTGTTCTTCTAGCTATTCTCTTTATATGCGTATCTATGGGAAGAATGGGCTTAGAAAAACAGAAACATAAAATTATATCTGCCGTCTTAAATCCAATACCAGGTATTTCTAACAATATTTCCCTAGCCTTATCTAGAGGAAGGTCTTTAAGTCCATCAAGACTTCCGCCGAACTTTTTAACTATAGTATAGGCTATGTTCTTTAACCACCTGGATTTAACTCTATAAAGACCAGCCGGTTTAAGCGCTTTTTCCAAGTCAACAATGTTAGCAGATAGAATCGTATAGGGGGTTATTGCACCTAAAATTTTCTTTAAATTTTCAGCAGCTTTTCTTACATTTCTCCAATTGGTATTTTGAGAAATTATTGTTAAAACTAAATGTTCAAAACACTCTCTTTTTCTAATTTCGTCTATGAACCTGTTAACATTTTCGCCATATGTTTTTTCAGCATATTTCAATATGTTTTCTAATATAGAACTCAATATATCTTCACCTTCAACGTTTTTCTTGCTTCATCTATTAGAATTAAGGTTAGAGATAAAATAACTATGAAAGCTAAATCACCTAACAATAATGGTTTAACATCGAACATTAAGGGTACGCAATAGATAGCCAATAATTGAAGAATAACGCTTACTATGAGCGCATAAATCATACTCCTATTAGTCAATATACCTAGTTTAGTAATAGTTTTCTCAGCTCTATACTCTTGAATAAAACTAAGTATAGACATTAGTAAAACAATAGCAAGAATAACAGAAGCATCCTTAACTCCACCTAAAATAAGAGAGAAAATAGCAGCAACAATTAAAATTAAAACAAGAAAACTCTTGAACTGATCAAGAAAAATCATAAATATGCTTCTTCTTTTGATCTCTCTAATAACATTAAACCCGTACTCTTTGATCCTATCATCAACAATACTGCTCTTTAACCCTTTAAAGGGATGAGTACCTAACTTAGTTATAATCTCATTTATGGGAACACTATGCCACATATTAGTATTCATATCGGTTGAATCCATTCACTATACCACATGTAATATTATCGTAAATTATTCTTAACTATTAGAATAGTTATATGATACTATTAGTATTTTAGATGTTTTCATTTAGCTTAAATATTTTAAACGAGGTTAGTGTAGATTGAGAAGTGTTTAGAGGTGTTCGAAGTATAGTTTCTGCTAAGTCTAGGTGGAGAAGTAGCGAGAGAATTGCTTTGAGAGTTCTTGAAAACTTAGGGTATAAAATTATAGATATTCATAGGAAAGTTGTTGTAAAGGGCATTGAAGTTGCTGAGGTTGACGCTATTGCTGAAGATAATGATGGTGTAAAGTATGCTGTTGAAGTTAAAGCTGGTAGGCTTGATGTTTCAGGTGTTAGACAAGCTTATACTAATGCAAAACTTCTTTCCATGAAACCTCTTGTTGTTTGTAAAGGCTTCGTGGATGATGCGGCAAAGGCTGCTGCTGAAGAACTTAACG
>Ga0190363_1000762_pt1 | contig 19241 bp, 18 predicted proteins | sample 48721867_MG_FD_161272 | JGI IMG/M metagenome (GOLD analysis project Ga0190363, IMG submission 161272) | Hydrothermal vent microbial mat bacterial communities from Southern Trench, Guaymas Basin, Mexico - 4872-18-6-7_MG | ecosystem: Environmental > Aquatic > Marine > Hydrothermal vents >... | reverse complement strand
GGAAGTTCTATTATTTCATCTTTTATTTTATTTTTAGAAATTTCATTTTTAGATTGAAAAATTTCATATGAAAAATTTTTTTGGTTTTTTTTTGTGATATCAAAAGTCTTATTTAAGTGATTTTTTTCAAGAAAAACCGGAGAAAAAGAAGAAGTAAAGTCTTTTTTTAGGCAACTATTAAAAAAAAAGATAAAAAGAATAAAATATATTAATTTTTTCATAATCTTAATTTATTTTAAGCAAACTAAAAATATTTGTCAAATTGTAATTTTTACCATCTTGGATCATCTTCAAATATGACTTCACCTGGAGCAATATTTTTATTTGGATCTCCTTCTATATAAACAACAGCTCCTATTATTTTAAGTTTACCTTCTTTTTCTAATTCGTTTACAATATGACTATTTCTTCTTATTAAATTTATCATATCTTTTACATTTTTCTTAATTGCAAGATCGATTATTTCTTCCTTAGGAGCATCCCATCCAAGCTCTTTTATAGCGTTTAAAACAGGAGGAAGTAATTTTATTATAATTCTTTTAATATATTTTCCCTCAGGCCATTCTTTTTCCAGCACAGCATTTACTGTTGCAGTGATTGCTTCGCAATGTTGATGTCCCATAACTACTAAAACCGGAGTATGAGCATGTGCTACTCCATATTCAATACTTCCTAAAACCATATCATCCCATGTATTTCCTGCTACACGAATTACAAATAGATCTTCCATGCCTGTATCAAATAAAATCTCAGGAACTATACGAGAATCTGAACAACTTATAATAGTAGCAAAAGGATGTTGTTCACCAGCTAAACATGCTAATTGCTCAGGAGTTGTAAGGTTGCAATTATTTTCTTCTCTCCATTTACGACTTATACATAAATCACATGTTTCACATACACATGTAGAACGCAAGTTCTGTGTCAAAAAGCGTTTATTTCCGTTTTTTAACATTTGAAGTGCTTCATCAGGTTTTAATGCGAAACTATATTGAATTAATCCAAATATTAAATAAATAAATAAACAAATAATAACACTTTTAATAATTCTTTTCATTATTTTCCTCCTTTCTTATATTTTTGTTTGTTTTTAAATTACTATAATTTTCTAAAAATTTCAATTAGTTATATTATAAAGTAAAGAATTTATAAATTAGCTAAATTTATAAGATTAAAAAATTTCGTCAAGCCCTAAATAAGATGTTTATTTAGAGTTTTTTCTTTAAAGACATGAGCACAAGAAGATATTTGAGATAACTTTCTTGTTGCAGATAATTTAAGAATTAAAAAATAAAAACAACTTAAGATTAGTAAGGAAAATTAACAGGATAATAACTTTTTACGTATCAAACCGAGTGCTATTACACCAGAGCCAAGGAGCCACAAAGCAGAAGGGATAGGAACAATTTGAAAACTGTCTCCACTTGAAGAAAAATCAAAATTAAATACAGCAATTTTACTATTACCACTAAACCAGTCAATAGAAAGTGTAGCCCCTGTAGACCTACCCACTGCATCTCCTTGGGAAGTCCAGTAATAAATGTCACCATCTGGATTTGGAGTTAAATAAATATCATAAATTAAAAATCCCTTATCACCTACTTCCCAAGAAACATTAGTAGAATTATCCTTACCAGCACATATTTTTAAAAGTGGATCATAAATAGTTGTATGATCAGTAGTTGCTACTCCTATATAATAAGTTTGATCTTCATTATTAGAAGCATAAAGTGTAAAATTTACCTCACTACCAGGATCATTACCATCTATAAATTTTACCCAAAAACCTTGAGCATTTGCAATTCCAATTGAAAAACTCAAATAACCTATTATTAAAAATATGAATTTTATAATTTTTTTCATTTTAACCCCCCTAATTTTAAAGAGAGTATATCTTTTTTTATATAAACTATTTTAAAATTTTGTCAAGAGATAAAAATAATTTTTTTAAAAATTTTCTTAAAAAGATTTAATATAAGACTTTTTATAATAAAACAGTTAACAGGATAATAGTTTTTTACGTATCAAACCGAGTGCTATTACACCAGAACCAAGGAGCCACAAAGCAGAAGGAATAGGAACAGCAGTAATTTGAATATCATCTCTCTCTTTAGGTTTAAAAATCTCTGTTACAGGAAAATTTTTCCAATAAATCACAATTTTTTTACCATTACTTTCAACCTCTGCATATCCTTGAGAAGTCCAGTAAAAAGTACTATTGTCTGAAGTTAAATAAATATCATAAACCTTAGATCCTCCAGGAGTTACAAACCACGTAAAATCCCTTTTTATCTTCTTGGTATTAGGAGGTATTGCCAAAAGCTGGGTATAATCATTATGATCATCAATAGATGCTACTCCTGTATAATAAGTTGTTTGAGTGTCACTATTTGTAGCGTTGAGTTTAAAATTTATCTCCCCATCTCCATCACCATCTATAAATTTAACCCAAAATTTCTGAGCATTTGCAATTCCAAACATAAAACCTAAACAAATTATTATCAAAAATAAAAATTTTATACTCTTTTTCATTTTAAAAATCTCTATTTTTAAATAATTTTTTATAAAATTATTTATTATTTATTATTTTGAAATTTTTGTCAAGAGATAAAAAAATTAAGCAATTTTTTATAAAAAGATTTGGAAAAAAGATTTGAAAAAAGTGGGAAGTTAAAATTAATGAAACATTTACAATTTTTAAAGACTTGAGAATAGGGGGCTTTAGTTTTAGGAAAGGCTTTTATTATGCAAAAAATTATATTAATTTAAAGATTAATGATTTAAAGATTAGTGAGAAAGGGTAAAAGGTGGCATCAGGGTTAGTAAAAGATTAGTAAAAGATTAAAAAGGAGGAAAGGGATGCCACTTTATGAATATAGATGTTTAAGGTGTGGAAGAATTTCAGAGCATTTAGTTTTTTGTGAGGAAGAATTTAGTCCTTATTGTAAATGGTGTGGGTCAAGAGATGTAGAGAAAGTGGTTTCCAGAGTTAGAGTAAGAGTTTCACTTGAAAGGAGGCTTGAGAAGTTTACAGATGAGAGTAGTTGGGGGAATTTGGAATCTGAAGATGAAAAGACAATGAAAAGATTTATGGAAAAGATGGGTGCTGAGTTTGGAAGTGAATTAGGAGATGAGTTTGATGAGGTAATGGAGGCAGCAAAAGAAGGTACCTTTGAGGAAGAAATGAGTGAAGAAACACCAAGTGAGAAGTAACACTTGCGAAGTGTGGAAAAGTGGTATAAATTAAATCAAATGAAGATTTATCATGTAATTAATAAAAGCATAGCTGGTTTTGTTATATTTCCAAATTAAAAAGCAAAAAGTAACAAGGGTTTTCGCACTTACGAAGTGCGAAAAATAAGGTTGGTGAAGTTTTTATTTACAAATAAATATTAAATTTTGAAGTGTTTATTTAGAAAATTTTTTGATTATAATTTTTATATAAAAAGTAAAAAATTTAGTGTTATCTAAAACTAATTTTTAAGGAAGACAAAATTTATATGTATTATTTTGTTTCTCTTTGTAAAGATTGAAGAGGTTTGTAACTTAGCAGAAAAAGAAAACAATTTAAAATTGAAGAAATTAAAAATCTTAACAATCTACTTCGATAGTTATAAGCGTACTGATAAGTTTAGAGTTGAGAAAAGATAAAATTAAAATTAACAAAATAAAAAACCTGGAGAGGTAGATTATGCAACTACAAACAGAATATGAAAAAATTATTTTAAAAAAATTGAGAGAATTACCTTCATCTTATTTAAAGGAGGTGGTTGATTTTATTGAATTTTTGAAATCAAAAGTTGAGAAAAATGAAACTTTATTTTTGAGTGAAAAAAGCTTAGCTAAAGATTGGCTTCTACCAGAGGAAGACGAAGCATGGAAAGATTTATAAAAGGTGATGTAGTAGTAATTCCTTTCCCTTTTTCTGACTTGACGGGTGCTAAAAGACGGCCGTCTTTAGTTATAACAAATTTAAAGGGTAATGATTTAATTCTATGTCAAATAACGAGTAAAAATATAAAAGATGAATACGCTATTGCGATCACAGAAGAAGATTTTGAAGAAGGTAGTCTTAAACGTGAGAGCAATGTAAGACCAAATAAGATTTTTACAGCAGATGAAAGTGTAATTTTATATAAAGCTGGTAGATTAAAAAGGGAAAAAGTAGAAAAGATTATAGAAACTATAATAGAAATTATTAAAAATAATTTCTAACAACCATCTCCAATGAACTGGCAAATTTTATAAGCTAAAACACTTTTACCCTGCATTTTTGCTGTTTTTTATCTTTTTCCAAGTTTCTTCTGATATTTCTATACAACATACCCTTTTTAACTTATTATTGCGATACGCACTTACGAAGTGCGAAAAAGAAGGAGCTGTCCGCATACAAGGTAAACAACTTTACCAAAAGTTAGAAGAAGGAGGTAAAAGTTAAGAATAAATTTTGTAGTTGGTAAGGATGGGTAAAAATAAAAGGTAGAGGGGCTCTTTAAGGCTTGCCTCTGAATTAAAAAACTCTCTTCTATTTCTGGAAGAGCTTACTTTTATTTGTTTTGTGATAAAATAAATCTTATGGAGATTTGCAGGTATCGTTTTATAAAATATGTTTGGAAAAGTTGAAAGAAAGAGACTATATTAAATTAGAATGGATCAGGGAAACAATAGAAACCCCAGATTTTAAAGAAGAATTTTCTCCGTGGGAAGTGCATTTTATTAAATCTATTTCAGGATATGGTAATCGGTTCTTGCGTGTAGTTGTGAATCCACAAACAAAGAAAATAATAACTTACTTTTTGATCGGAGGTTAAGAAAATGAGAGTGCGATATGATAAAAAAAGCAGATACACTTTTTATTAGGTTTTTAGATCAACCTTCAGTAGAAAGTGAAATGATTGAACCTGGAGTAATTGTAGATTATTCCGAAGATAACAGGATAGTAGCTCTGGAGATTTTAAATATAAGCCAACGAATAGAGTTTTTTGGAAAATTTGAAAGAAGTAGTTAAAGCTGCTTAATAGATAAGTTAATATCTTTTTTCAATTATTTCCTCTGGGTTAGTGGGATTTTGAGACACTATTCGGATAATACAAAACTGTCCTTTAGAAATATCAATATTTTTCACATTTTGCTTTTCATTTGCAACATAAAAAAACTTCCTAAAATTACTCCAATTCCATCAGCAGTTAAATCTAAAATATCGCATGATCTATATGGAATAAAAGCCTGAATTAATTCTATAAATCCTCCAAAAGCTATAGTAATTATGATTCCCTGTAAAAAATTTATTTTCCAAGAATATCTTAACAAAATTACAAATAAAAAGAAAGCCAAAAAAATGTTTTAATTTATCAGAGCCTTCAACTACAGAATATGTCAGAATAATTGAGAGAATCAGAATAATAGCTGAGTATATAAAGAAAAAATATCGGATCCAATTTTTATTCATAGCACCTACTCCAAAATCAAATGTTTAATCAACTCTAAGGACTTTTGATAATCTTTCCTTTCCTCAACAAATTTTTTATACTCCTTTTCTGAAATTTCTAAAAATGGCTCTATTTCACAAATTCTTCTTCTCTCTAATCCGATATACTCACGATAAGAAGAATACCACCACTTCTCCGGACTTTCTATAATTCCTACACTAACAGGATTTAAATGAACATACCTTGTAAGATGCAAAAGCTGTTCATCTGAATCAACCAAAACCTTCTTAAACCTGCTCTGCCATAAAGGGCCCTTTCTCTTCACTTTTTCATTAAAATAACGAGTATAACTGTTTAAAAGCCTTCTCATATACTCCGAAATACCTTTTTCTTGCTTTTCATACAAAACCAAATGAATATGAGTTGGCATAATGCAATAAGCAAGGATTTGCACCAATGGAGATGTTTTTATAATAGATGCCTGCTTTTTTTTAAATTTGAGCTTTTTATAATCCGAAAATTTAATAAAGGGATTGTCTTTGTAATAAACAAGCATTTCTATAATCCGCTTGTAATCTTTGTCTTCACAAAAAATTTTAAATCCAGCTATACTTTTAGTAAAAACATGATAAATGCTCATTACCAATGCTTCATTTCCTTAACTTTTTCCTTTTATTTAAATATAGCCTAAAAACTTTAAACAGCAAAAGTTTCGCACTTACGACGTGCACTTACGAAGTGCGAAAAAGTGGGTAGAAGTTGAGGAAGAAAAGAAAAAAGAGTAAAGAGATAGAAGTAATGCTTTAGAAATAAACAGCTCTTTAGAAGAAAATTAAAAGTCTTACAAAACTTTACAGGTTTTATCAATTATGCTATAGTTTTTTTGTAAAAATTTTCTTATCTGTTAAATAGCACCTACGAAGTGACACTTACGAAGTGTGGACGAAGGAACTTGCGAAATGTGGAAAAGTAAAGTTGATGAAGTTTTTTGGGTTAGGATTGAAAAGTAAGAATAACAAGGTTTTTCGCACTTACGATGTGCACTTACGAAGTGCGAAAAAGATGGTGCGGATAAATAGGGTTTGGGTATGGCACCTATGAAGTGATACTTGTGAAGTGACACTTGCGAAGTGACACTTACGAAGTGTGGAGAGGGTTGGAAAGGTAGATGGGATGGGGATTAAAAGGTTGTTAGGCTCTACATTGGCGAAGGAAACAGGTATTAGTCTTTTTCTTAAGATTTCTCAAGCATTTTTTAGTTTTATGACTACAGTGCTTCTTGCTCGGATACTTGGAGCAGAGGGCTATGGAATATATGCCTATGCTTTTGCTTTTGTAATGCTTCTTTCTATGCCAGCTCAAGCTGGGCTTCCGACATTAGTTATTCGAGAAACAGCTCGGGGCATGGCTGAAGGGAAACCAGAGTTAGTGCAGGGTATTTGGCGTTGGGCAACTAAAGTAGCGGTGTTTATTTCATTAAGTCTTTTATTTGTTATAGGACTTCTTTTTTTACTCTTAAAAGGTAAAAAATTTGGTGTTAAAGAATGGACTTTTTTCTGGGCTTTTTTATTTATACCCTTTATGTGTCTTAGTAATTTAAGAGGAGCTGCTTTAAGAGGACTTCATAAAGTAGTAATAGGTCAACTTCCTGAATTTTTTATTCGTCCTGCTTTATTTTTTGTTTTTTTATGTATAGCAGGTTTTTTTCTTCACCAAAGACTTACTCCCCCACAAGCAATGGCTCTTAATGTATTTTCTGCAGTATTAGCTTTTATAATAGGAACCTGGTTACTCTGGAAAAATATACCTTTAAGTATATATAAAGCTACCCCTGTTTATGATGGAAAAAAATGGTTGAGTAGTTTTCTTCCTCTTGCCTTTACTGCTGGTATGTGGATAATAAATAGTCGGGCAGATATAGTAATGCTCGGTATATTTAGACCTTCTGCAGAGGTGGGAATTTACAGAGTAGCAGTTCAAATAGCATTGGTAGCCTCCTTCGGCCTTCACGCAGTAAATACGGTCGTTGCTCCACGTTTTGCTACATTTTATACTAAGAGAGAAATGGATAGGCTTCAGCGCTTAGTTACCCGCAGTGCTCAGATTGTGCTTGCTTTTAATCTTTTAGTTACAAGTTTTTTCGTTATATTTGGGAGAACTTTTCTGAACTTAGTATTTGGCAAAGAATTTATTAATGCTTATATACCACTTTTAATTCTTCTTATAGGTCAATTAGTAAATTCAGCAACGGGTTCTGTTGGCTTTTTGCTTAATATGACTGGTTATGAAAAAGATACAGCTCAAAGTGCAGCCTTAGCAGGAGGTATTAATATAATATTAAATTTTTTTTTAATTCCTTCTTTTGGACTTAGAGGAGCAGCAATAGCAACTGCAGTATCCATAGTGATTTCGAATGTGATACTGTGGATACTTGTGTGGAAAAGATTAGGCATAATCAGTTTTGCATTTAATCTTTCAGAAATAAAAATTGGAAAAAATTAACATGATTAAAGAATTAACGAATTTATAAAAAAACCAAGATATGTTCAAAAATTCAAAGTTTAATAAAATTGATACGTGGAAAAAATTTGCTAAAATTATAAGATCTAAGGGTTGTTTTTTGCTTAAAGAATTAAAAAAGTTTCCTAATTCTATTTTAGTTACGGGTTGTCAACGTTCGGGAACAACTATGTTATCACGTATAATCACCGAAAGTGAAGGTATGTTTAATTACTGGTTTGGTAAAGATGACGAATTAGCAGCTGCTTTAATTTTGTCAGGCTATGTTAAACATGAACCACAAGGTCGGTATTGTTTTCAAACAACTTATCTTAACGAATGTTATTATGAATATTTTAATTATGTCGATTTTCCAATTAAAATAATATGGATGTTAAGGAACCCTTATTCTGTAGTATATTCCATGGTATATAATTGGTCTTCTTTTGCTTTAAATGAATTATTTTTAGCTTGCGGAGCTCATTTATTAGATGAAAAGTATAAACAAAAATGGTTATATAAAATTTTCGGTATATCTTCTATTAGTAAATTTTTGAAAGCATGTTATGCATATGTGGGAAAAACTTCCCAAATTTTTGAATTAGTTGAAAAGTTCAAAAATGATAAACTAATGATTATTGATTACGATGATCTTGTAAAAAATAAAGAAGAGTTACTTCCTATGATCTATAATTTTATTGATTTAAAATATAAACCGAAATATGCAAAAAAGATACATACTAAAAGTTTAAATAAAGCCCAAAAATTAAATGACAAGCAAAAAGAATTAATCAATAAAATTTGTATTCCTATTTATATTAAAGCTAAAAAACTTTTGAGTTATAAGTTATAAATGAGCAAAAAACTTAAATTATTAATAATTTCTGCTGATAAGTTTCCTCCCTTTAGAGTTGATGTAAGTGTCCTTTTTGGTGAAGAAATGGTAAAGAAAGGACATAAAATTGACTGGATTCTTCAATCTGCTGATAATTGTTCTAAAAGTTATGTCACTAAATGGAAAAACTGTATAGTTTATGTTGGAAAAACTGATAATGGTGTATCTTTATTTTCTAAATTTCGTAAATATATATATGCCACGGTGCATGATTTTAAAATTTTTTCTTTGATGAAGCAAAATAGGTATGATATAATACAGGTTAAGGATAAATTTTTTGCAGCTTTGTTAGCTATAATAGCTTCAAAAATACATAAAGTCCCTTTTGTGTATTGGCTTTCTTTTCCTTTTCCTGAAGCTAGAATTTATTCTTTTAAAGTAAAAACTGCGCGGTATCCCTATATCTCTTTATTTATGGGGCTTATTAATAAATTTCTACTTTATAAAATTATATTACCTCATGCTAATCATATATTTGTTCAAAGTGAACAAATGAAAAAAGATATTGCACAATATGGTATACCTTTAGAAAAGATGACACCTGTTCCTATGGGGGTCTCTCTTAAAGATATTCCATATAATGCTCGATTTTCTAAAAATAAAAAAATTATTAAACCCTCAAACGAAAAATGGATTGTTTATTTAGGTACTTTGAATAGAACGAGAAAAATAGATTTTCTTATTAGAGTTCTATATAAAGTTTTAAAAAAAATCCCTGAAGCTCGATTGATCCTTGTTGGAAAGGGGGATAATCCTAAAGATGAAGAATTTCTAAAAAAAGAAGCAAAACGTTTAGATATTTTGAAGTATATTATTTTTACCGGTTTTCTTCCAATGAAAGAGGCTTGGGAATATGTTAGAAAGGCTGATGTTTGTGTTTCACCATATTATCCTGTTCCTATTTTTCTTTCAACTTCTCCTACAAAATTAATTGAATATATGGCGATGGGGAAACCTGTTGTTGCAAATGATCATCCTGAACAGCGTTTAGTTATTGAACAGAGCGGAGGAGGTATTTGTGTTCCTTATGATGAAAATGCTTTTGCTGAAGCTATTATACAATTATTAAATAATTCTGAAAAAGCAAAACAAATGGGTTATCTTGGACGTCAATATGTAGAAAAATATAGATGTTATTCTAAAATATCTGAAATAGTTGAAAATAAATATTTTCAGATTTTAAAAATGCGTAGTTAAATATTTATCGTAATTAAATGTAAAAAATGTTCAGTTTCCAAATAAGTAGTCAGCATTTTAAGATATGGTATTCTATATTAATTTTTTCGTTATTATTAATTTTTGATTATTTAATAGTTCATTTAATTGGGTTAGAGAATACTGAAAATTTTAGGTGGATCTTATTAATCATTAATTTTTTTATTTTTTTATTTTTAATTATATTTAACCCTTTTTTTATATTTTGCTTAATTCTTTTTGTTTTGCCCTTTTCGCGGAAGATTTTTAATTTTGAAATAAATGTTGTTACTTTTAATCCATATACTATGGGTATTATCCTTCTTTCATTTTATTCTTTATATTGTATTTTTTTTAAAGGCTTTCGTTATGATTTTGATTTAATTGATTTGATAATTACTTTAATATGTATTTCTTTTTTTATTTCTACAATTTTAGCAGATAATGTTATAGATGCTGGTTTTTTAGCTTTTCATGCTATTTTTATTCCTGTAGTATCTTATTTTGTTATCAAAACCTTAATAAATAATGATTTTGAATATAAACAAGCTATTTTATTTTTTATTGTATCTATTTCTATTTTTGGATTATTTGCTTTATTCGAATATTTAAAAACTCACCAAAGAGTTTTTGTTCTTTCTGTACCACCTATTAGTGCAGCTACTTTTTTAAGTGTGGGTATTTTATATTTAGTGTATAGCAAATGGTATAAAAATTTTTTAGGTTTGATTGGTTTATTGATAAGTTTTATAGGATTTATAGTTACCTTTAGTAGAATATATACTTTAACTCTTATTTTTAGCCCCATTTTTTATAAATTTTTCAAAAACGGTAAGGCGTTTTTTTTGATACTTTTTTTCTTTTTGTTTTCTTTTTTATTTACCATTTATATAACTTATAATCCTGATGTAATTAATATAAATGAAAAACAATGTTTAAAGATTAGAAGTAAAGAAAGAACTATAAAAAGACTTCTAAATGTAAATTTTTATAAATGTAACTTATATGGGAGAGCTATATTATATAAAGCAGGTATTTATAATTTTTTTAAAAAACCTCTTTTTGGTGTAGGTCTTTATCGAGGAAGAACTAAAGGGCTTCCCGTAATTACACAGCATAATTTTCATGTTGAATGGCTTGAATTTGGTGGTATTTTTGGTTATTTACTTTACATTTCTCTTTTTATTTTATTTTTTAAAAAGTATAGTTCGTTTGTTTATGATAACTTTATTGTTATTAATTTATTAATTATTTTCATAGTCTTGTGTAATAGTTTTACAAATGGTTTTATGCATGGGAAAATGCCTTATGTTTCTTTTATTATGATGGGATTTACAGCTGCTAGATATAAAATTATTAAATTTTAAATTCAAACATTTAAATGAGATGAATTTTCTGATTTTTTTTAATAGGAATGGGACGTAGTGGGACAACGGTTTTAGCCGAGGCTATTTCTATATATAAAGATTTAGGATGGATATCCAAATATTTACTTTTTAAAAATTTTACTTAAGAAGATAAAAAGACAAAGAGTGAGGGATTGGAATTTTTATTTTATTTTTTTTACAAGTAAAGAGGATATAAAGCTTATTGAAGAAATCACGAGAGATGTAGCTAATAAGGCCGGATATAGTTTTTAAAAATAAAGGTTTTGATGGTAAATAAATGATTTTGTTGTTAAGAGGATCAAAAAGTAGTTTAAAATGAACATAAAAAATAGCACCTCATCATCATTATTTATAGTTGGTATGCCCAGAAGTGGAACTAAACTTTTACGTTCTTTATTAAATAATCATCCGAAGATTTCTATATTACCAATAGAAACTGAATTTCTACCATATTGGGTTAAAAATTGGCATAAATTTGGACGTGATTTACATAATTATAAAAATTTTCTCAAATTTTATAAAAAAATGGTCAAACTTCCTTATTTTTTATATATGGTAGAAAGAGGAGAATTAATTAAACCTAAAGAATGGTTTAAAAGATGTAAAAGTTTTGATGTAGCTGGCGTTTTTGAGGCTTTAGCTAAACATGACTGTAAGCTACTGATGACATGATTTGGGGGAATAAATCACCGGGTTATATTAGACATATACCTCTTTTAAAAAAATTATTTCCATCAGCGAAAATTATTCATATTATTCGAGATGTTAGAGATTATTGTCTTTCTATTAATAAAACTTGGGGAAAGAATATGTTAAGAGCTGCTCAACGATGGGTAGATTATATTACTAAAGCACGATCTGATGGGGAAAAAATTGGTAGCGATTATTTTGAAATAAAATATGAAGACTTGCTGGATAATCCAGAATATAAATTAAAAGAAATTTGCGACTTTTTAAATATAGAATATCATTCAGCAATGCTTCGGTTAGATAGACCCACTGAGAATATTGGAGATGCTAAGGGTATAATAGGTATTTTAAAAAATAATAAAGAGAAATATAAAAAACTGATGGATTCCATATTACGTAGAAGAATAGAATCTATTTCTTGGCATGTTTTATTGTCTCTTGATTATCCAGTAAAAGAGTATGGGAAAATAGAAAGAATTGGTAAAATTAAAATGGGTTGGTATAAACTTTTAGATGGATATAATTTGATAAAAACGAAAAGTTCTTTAAGTGGAGATAATATAATTAAAAGATTATTATTTCATATATATCATCAAAAAATATCAAGATTTTGAAGTTTAAAAGTTTTTGTATGCTAAAAAACTAAGAGTTTGAACTAAATAAAAATTTAGGAAAAGATAGCATTTAATTTAAATGATAATCTTAAATGATAATCAAAAACCTTATAAAAAAGAAAAAAATTTATGTTAAACATTTTTCAAGTTAAAAGAATTTTCTGGTTTGTGATAATTTTCTTTTGTTTATTGTTTAATTTTGTCGCCTTTAGTTTTTCTGAAAAAACAGAAAATTTACAAAATAATATTACTCAACTTTTATCTAAACCTCATCCTCGAATTTTTATTGATCAGCAAAAAATTGAGTTTATAAGATCCAAAATAAGTTATTATCCTTATTCTAAATTTTGGGCTTATGTTCAAAAAAGAGCTTATAAATATGCTAAAGAAACCTCGCCTAAATCTGTTAATAAATATAATGACAACACAATCCGAGCTTTAGGAAATAAACTTCCTTATATGGCTATAGCTTATCTTATTACAGGTGATGAAATTTATCTTAGAGGTGTTAAAAAATGGATGAGAGCACTTTGTTCTTATCCTAATTGGGCAAGCAATGAGGATCTTGGAGCTGCACATATACTTTTTGGGATGTCTATTTGTTATGATTGGCTTTATGACAAATTTACTCCAGAAGAAAGAGCTTTGTATAGAAAAAAAATTACGAAACATGCTAATATTTTTTATAAACTTTTGGTAAAAGGAAAAAAGTGGTGGGCAAGAGCTTATTTACAAAATCACAATTATACTAATGTCATGGCTTTAGGTATAGCAGGTTTAGCTTTATATGGGGAAGTAAAAGAAGCTAAAGCATGGATTGAAGTTGCAAAAGAAAACTTTAAGCAAGTTCTTTATTGGTTATCCCCTGATGGTGCTACTCATGAGGGTGTAGGATATTGGAGTGGTTCTCTTCGTTCATTATTAGTATATTTTATAGCTTTTACCCCTGTATATGGTTTGGATGAAATAAAAAACTCGCCTTTTTTTCAAAAGACAGCTTATTATAGATTATATATGTCTCTTCCGGATTTTAAAGATAATGTAAATTATGCTGATTCTCCTTATTTTGATTGGTATGGTCCTGGATATATTTTAAGATGTTTGGCAAGTATATTTGATGATGGGCATATTCAATGGTTGGCAGAAAAGATAGAATATGCTCGAGGGAAAAAAGCCAGATATTCATGGCTGGATCTAATTTGGTATAATGAAAAAATCAAATCTATTCCTCCTGATGATCTACCTACTTATGCTTATTTTGATAATTTAGGGATTTTTGTGGATAGAACAAGTTGGTCGCCTAATGGTATATGGGTGTTTTTTAAAGCAGGACCTCCTTTAGGAAGGAAAGCTTTTGAAAAAAAATTTTATGGAGGCGCAGGGCATGTTCATCCGGATGAAGGTAATTTCTTATTATGGGCTTATGGTAAATGGCTGATTGTGGATAACGGGTATTCACTACTTAAAAGCACAGTTAATCATAATGTGTTTCTTTTTAATGGATATGGACAACTTGGAGAGGGAAGAATGTGGTTTAATGAAAGAGCTGTTAAAAAATACAATGGTTATGCTCAAATTAAATATACTGATTTTAAAGACGAATATAAGTATATAACAGCAGATCTTACAAAAATTTATCCGCCGGAAGCAAGACTTAAAAAGTGGCTTAGAACATGGATTTTTTTACCTAAGGGGTATTTAATTATTAAAGATGATATAGAAATGAAAAATCCAGGATATGCAGAGAGCTTTTTGCATTTAGGACCTGGATATGTAACAAAGACAAACTATGGTTTTTTGTATAAAGATTATAATGTAGGTTTTAAGCTTTATGAAGTTTATGATAAGCCAGACAAAGTAATTATTGAACCAACTTTTTTTATAGGGAAAAGAAATAAGAAAAATAATAATAGCAGGTTTACTTTACATTTTATTTATAATAGACCCAATATCTCAAGTATTTTATTATTTAAAATTTTTCATGGAAAAGAGGAAGGGAAATTAGTTTTTTTAAAAAAGACCAAAAATTATATCGAATTTTTTGATAATGCTTATATGATTAAGATAGATTTTTTAAAAAGAAAAGTTACTATTATTAAAAAATAAAAATAATTTTGAATATGTTAAGATATAAGACACCATAGTAAAGTGATTTTAAATCGGTATTAGAGGTAAATCTTTAATTGCTTTAAAAAGTATTTATAAGAGAATTCTAATCTGACTTTATATAATAGATTAGCTTATGAAGTTTGATATAGTTATTTTAGGCTTGGCTCCCCAAGGGTTAGCTTTACTTAGAACTTTTGCTAGAATGGGATTTAATGTTTTAGCTGTGGGAACACCTCATCAAGTTGGGATAAAATCCAAGTATGGTAAAATTATTGTAATAAAAAGATTAGATGAACTTAAGAACGTCTTAAAAAGATATATTTCTCAAAATACTGTGATTCATATAACTGGAGATTTTTTCTTAAACTATTTATTAAAAAACTATCCAGAAATCTTTTTTAAATATAAAACTTATCCTTCTTATGAAACTGCTAATATTTTTGTAGATAAATTTAAAACAGGGCTCTTAGCACAACGATTAGGAATTAAGTATCCTAAATGTTATTTTTTAAATGAAGTGGATATTAAAAAAATTAATTTTCCATTAATTTTGAAGTGGAATGTTAGGGATAAAGAAACACCTTTTAAAACAGCAGTTATAAATTCTATTGAAAAATTACATTCAATATGTTCTTATTTTACTATTCAAGAAAGGAAAAATTTACTTCTACAAGAATATATTGAAGGGGATTTCGATACTGATATAAGTTATGGTGGATATTGGGAAAATGGAATAGAAAAGGTGGGAATTGTAATAACTCAGAAAAGAAAATTTCCTTATCCTGGAGGCTTAGCAAGTTGTGTGGTAGAAGAAATAAATAATTCTTATGTAATAGAAGTAAGAAAGATTGCTCACAAGATCTTATCTTATGTTAAATATGAAGGTTTTGTTGAAGTGGAGTGTAAAATTAATCCCCAGAATAAACAGGTATATTTAATTGAAGTTAATCCCAGAGCCTGTGGATGGATTAAGATATTAATGGATCGTTTTGTTAATATTGTTTTAAAAGGAAAGGTAGATAAGAATAGTAGTAAAAAATTAATTTGGATAAATTTAGTCAGAGATATAAGAGCCTGTTTTTATCTTTTAAGAAAATATCGTAATCCAAAATGGATTATAGATATGTTTAAAGATTATTTAAAATTTCCTATTTGGGATATATTTGATTTAAAAGATATTAAACCATTTTTATGGCAATTTAGAAAAATTTTTAAAAGTTAAAATGAAGAATATAAAAATATTGTTAAAAAAAACTGTTTTTAATATACAAACTGAAGGAATATTAAATACAATAGAAAAAATTTTAAAAATCTTTTTGCAAAAAATTGGTTTTTCTTCTTCTATAACTTTGGTTTATAGAATTGATTTATTTTTAACAAATTTAGATATATTAAATGATTCTCAATATAACTTTCATGTAATAAATGATATTAGTGAGTTTAACAATTTTTATCAAGTTCCTCCTAAGCTTTATTTTTTACCGTTAAATGAATGGCTTGAAAGAGGTTCTAAATGTTTAGCTATTAGTGAAAATGGACATTTAGCAGCATATACCTGGATACATAAAAATTTTTATGATAATTTAGGTCCTGCAGGAGCAATAAAATTAGAAAAAAATGAAGTGTATATCGGTCCCTTTTACACAGATCCTTTATTTAGGAGGAAAGGTCTTTATTATACACTTATGAATTATGCCTTGCATTATTTAAAGAAAAAAAATATTGATTTTTTATATAGTGCTTCAAATATACATAATATAGCTACTATTAAAGTAATGGCCAAATTAAATTTTAATATTATTGGAATAATTTGGGTTCAAGGTAATAACCGTCAAATTATAGATTTTACAAAAGAAAAAAGTTTGAATAAAAAGTTTTACAATGCAAAAAATTAATATTTTATTTACTAGGTCATTTAGATTTCTTCGTAGAGGTGGAGTAACTATTTACACAAAATATTTAGTAAAACATCTCAACAAAGATCTTATTAAGATAATTAATCTAAAAGAGATTCCTAAACAAACAATAGATACATTAAAAGAACATAGTGATTCCTCTATTAGAGGAAAGATAAAGTCAAAATTTTTTCTTGCTCTTTTTGGTTTATTATTCCCGTTCCGAATTTTAATCTATTCAGTAGATATTATTCATGCAAATCCATCATTTGTGCCGATAGCTCTAATTAGGGATAGTTATTTTATTTTATGGGCAGCTTTATTAAGAAGAAAAATAGTTGTAACCATACATGGATGGGATCACAATTTAGAACAAAAAATGTTGTCTTGTAGGTATCTATCCCGGATTTTTGCACTTATTTATAATTTAGCTGATGTTATTTTTGTTTTATCTGAGGATTTTAAAAAATCACTTTTAAGGCTTGGTATAAAAAGTAAAATTATTGTTGAGACTAATATGGTAGATGATAATCCCGTTTTAGAAAACCGTATAGCAAATAATATAAAACAAAAATCATTAAAAAAAAATTTAGTAATATTATTTCTTGCCCGTATTGAAAAAACAAAAGGAATATATGAAGCTATAGAAGCTTTTAAGATTATTTCCGAGAAGTTTCATAATGTAACACTTTTTATTGCTGGAAGTGGTGCAGAATTAGAGTATGTTAAAAAATTTGTAAAAGAACAAAAGATACTACATATTAAATTTTTAGGTTATGTTTCAGGAGAGAAGAAAATAGAAGTTTTTTTAAATTCTGATATTTATTTGTTTCCTACTTATTATGAAGGTCTTCCTATTTCCGTTTTAGAAGCCATGTATTTTGGTCTACCTGTTATTACGAGACGTGTTGGAGGATTAAAAGACTTTTTTATTAATGGTAAACATGGATTTATAACTGATTCTAAGGATCCCAAAATCTTTGCAAATTATTTAGAAAAGTTAATTTTAAATAAGGATCTAAGAATGAAAATATCACAATTTAATCATAATTATGCAAAGGAATACTTTGTTGCTTCTAAGGTTGTGCGGAGAATTGAACAGGTTTATTTAAATCTTTTTAAAGAAATTTGAGATGATTTTTATTATACTTACTCTTGATTATGAAATTTTTGGTAATGGTGCAGGGGATGTTTTGCGTCACGTTGTTAAACCTACAGATAGAATTCTTAGTATTTTGGAACGATATAATGTGCCCCTTACAATTATGTTTGAAGTTGGAGAATATTTAAAATTTCAAGAGTATGATGCTCAAATAAGAAAAGATAAAGGTTATTCATATGCTGAGGCTATGTATAAACAGGTTATAAAAGCTTATCAAAAAGGGCATGATGTGCAACTCCACATTCATCCACAATGGTTTCAAGCCAGTTATAAAAATGGAAAATGGATAATGGATGATCCCGATGTTTGTATATCAGAATTTTCGGCTAACGAAATTGATAAAATAATTTCAACTTCAAGGAAATGTTTAGAAAATATTCTAAAACCAATTGATAGCGTATACAGTTGTAAAGTTTTACGACTGACCAATTTAAATTGGTCAGAAGCTCCACGATGTGTTTTTGCTTCTATGGCTAAAAATAACTTACATGTTCATTCCTTGGCTGTCTCTACTAACCCTAAAAATACAAAGAAAGGATATTGGTATTTAGATAAAAACTATCCAATAATAGAAATTCCAATTCATGCATTAAAAATGCTTATCTATAAATATGTAAACCGTTATAGAATAATTACGGCTTTATATAGATTGTTAATTTCAAAGTTTTTATGGAGAAATAGTAAAACTAGAAAAAAATATAAAAACATTAAAAAAACACAAAAAAGACAAAGTATTAAGAATATATTTAAAAAAATATTTGATTTTTATCCTGCAAAATGGGATTTTTGCAAACAGTCTTCTGAAGAAATGATTTATTTCCTTTTAAAAGCAATGGAAATTTATGATTGGCAGAATTACGATATTCCTTTAGTTATGATCGGACATTCAAAAGATTTTTTTAATGATAGAAATTTAGCTCTTTTTTTAGAAAAGGTTAAAGAATTGAATAATGTTAAGTTTACAACTTTTAATAATTTTATAAACACTATATTGTAAAAAAATTAAAAAACAAAAAACCATGTTAATCAAAAAATTTTTTCGTTTTTATTTGAAAAAACATAGAAAAAGAAGAGCCAAACTTTTTTAAATCTACTAAATCCGACTCAAAAGGATAGAATATTGGATTTAGGTTCAGGAGATGGTTCCTATATTGCTAAAAGATGACGATCCTATTTTGCCTTTTCCTGATAAATATTTTGATATTGTTTTTTGCTCTTCTGTAATTGAACATGATACCAGTCCTAAAAATAAAGTTAAAAGTATAAAAGATAGCAAACTTTTTTATGAATTAGCCTTTAAATATCAACTATCTTTTGCTAATGAAATTCGGAGAATTTCTAAAAAATATTTTGTACAAACACCATA
>Ga0190363_1000761_pt1 | contig 19245 bp, 23 predicted proteins | sample 48721867_MG_FD_161272 | JGI IMG/M metagenome (GOLD analysis project Ga0190363, IMG submission 161272) | Hydrothermal vent microbial mat bacterial communities from Southern Trench, Guaymas Basin, Mexico - 4872-18-6-7_MG | ecosystem: Environmental > Aquatic > Marine > Hydrothermal vents >... | reverse complement strand
AAGAAACGAGGCTAGCTATACGATTATATGATGATTCAGTTAAGTTATATGTGAAAATTAGTAGAGACACGTATATAGAAGTTAAAGAAATAAAATCTACAGGAAAGACCGCGGTATTAACATATCATGTAACTGGAAGAGGAAAGTTTGTGAAGAGGCATATCAATATCCTTTCACCAGAGCTTTATAAAATATTTTCTAATCTTAAAGACGATTTAGTAATAAATAAGTTCGAATATGTGAGAAGAGCATATAGAGAGAACTACCAATTTTCTGTATATAGATATGTCATATCAGACGATGTTAAGGGTATAATTGACACTTTTCTTGATTATACATATACCCTATTTAATTCTGGTAAGAGTGAAGATGCTAATAGGGAAAGAGAGAATCTCGGTCTTATAATAGCTGAAAGTTTTCTTAAATATCTGAATTTTGAAAAGGTAATTTTATATAGTCGTGAGAAGGAGGGTAAAGGCTTTGATATAATTGCTGTAAAAAATAATGAGACATATTTGTTTGAAGTAAAAATAACTGAACCAAGTTACAGAGGATTTGCATTAAAGAGGGGACCGCATGAGATTAAAGAACAAGTTTACAGAATATATCCGCATATAGTGCGAAGACTAAATCCGCCTGTTAAATATATTGGAGCTATTATAATAACATATCACTATTCGTGGAGGCCTTTAAATGAATATAAAATATATTTATGGGTGGAGAAATATGAAGGCGGAAGAAATATATGACACAATAATATTTTTTAGAAAGTTTATAGACGAGGTTCGTGAGGGTCATAGCTTTTCACCATATCTATATTTTGCGATAAACCATGAGATCAACGACATTAAATGTAGGTGGAAGATTATCGATCTTGAAGATGTTATCAATCCTGAAATTTCTATAAAGCCTATTAAAGCACTATATGAGGATTTTGAAGATCATCTTATAGTTAGAGACTTTATGATAAATCTCGAAAGAAATATAGAATTATATTACAATGTTTATTTGCCCCAGCAAGAAGATTATGAACCAAATATATGGAGTAGAAAAGAAGTTTATAGAAAATATAAAGAGCTATATCCTGAAGCATTTAAACTACATGAAAAAAGAGTTGAATGTGGAAGAAAAATTGGCGAAAAATACGGTGTGGATATAGAGGAGGTAATTGAGGAAGACGGGAATGCGTATCAAAGAATTGTTGTAAATGTTAGCGGCTACTCATGGAGAGAAAAACTGCAGAAGATATTTGAATTAGAAAAAATGTTCATAGAGTTATATAGTTCTCTACTTAAAGAGTCAAAAGACAAATTTATATTCCAGTGGAAGGAAGCTACTAATGCCGAATTGACTCTTATAAAGATCATTAATCTAATAATACAGATTACTAGGAATATTCCTCAAAGTACAAATATAGAAAATATTCAATTTGAAAAAAGTATAGGGCCAGTCGGAGGAAAAATCGATTTAAATCTGTCGATCCCCCATATGGAAATAAATACAAATATCTATGTTGAAATCGAAAGATCGATCATTAAAAATAATCTAGTAGTAACAATACACTCGCCTAAAAGCAATATTATATTATTATTAAAAGAGCGATTATCAACGTATCAACCTCAAATTAAAAAGCCTTATATAAACGTCTATAGAAGGGGGATAAAGTTTCCTGATATTGCAAATAGTATAGCAGAGATATTAGATAGAATAACACGTGTATAATAACGAGTATTATCGCAAATTGTTTATTATGAATATTTTTCTAAATAAAATGATAAAAATCAAATAAAAGTGAGGAAATAGCTGAAAATTTTTGAGGGCCGCCTCCCCGATTCGAACGGGGGATCTCCCGGTCCACAGCCGGGCGCTTTACCACTAAGCTAAGGCGGCCATCTGTCGTGTCTATTATATTTTGTTTTTTGTTTTTGGTATTAAGTTTTTATGTGTTTTTATTTTGTCTTGGGTGTTTGTAAATGGTTTTTATTGCTTTTGGGTAGATATTTTATTTTTAGGCCTTTATAAGTAGGTGGTGGGTATGTTGTCTTTGCCGTCTGATGTGAGGGGTGTTCTTGAGTCTGGCGAGAGGGTTTTATGGTTTGATAGGCCTGTCTTTATTCCTTATATTGCTGGTAATCTGGTTAAGGGTTTGCTTGTATTTGTATTTATGCTGTTTTTCATCGGTTTTGCGCTTATGTTTCCTTGGGGTGAAATCCCTATATTTATCTCGTTTTTCTTCCTCCTATTCTTCATCGGCTTCCCTGCATTGATCGGTTTTTCAGCTGTTTTCTATCCTATTCTTGTTTGGAGGAATATTTTATATGTTGTTACTGATAGGAGGATTATTGTTCGTAAGGGTTTAGTTGGATTGGACTATGACTTTCTTAGCCTCGAGTATGTCCAGAGGGTTGATGTCCAACGTGGATTCCTCGATGTTAGGTATGGATCCGGGACTATTGTTATTCAGGCTGTAGGCGTATCCTCAACTACATTATATTCTATTAGGGATCCATTTAGGGTTCAGGATATCATCTCTGATGCAGTATCCAGGTTTAGAGAGTCGAAGTCTGGGCTATAGCTACTCTATATATTCATCTATCTTCCTCTGCCTAACCTGTATCCTCCAGTATCTACCTCTCTTAACGGCTACCCTATATTTCCTTAGTAGATTTAGATGATATAATACGCCGCTTCTAGACAGCCCCATATACTCCGATACCTCCCTCGTCGTCGCAGACCTACCTCTTAAATATTGAATAATTCTGCTACGGTTCTTAATCCCATTCACCGTGTTTCTTCTATATGGTAATATGGCTTCAGCCTCTATCAATTTCCTCAATTATACAGATGTTTCTAAATTAATTAAGCATTATTCCTTATATTGAATTATCTAATCCCAGTTTATACAGGCTTTTCTGTTATTTAATTAGCTCTATGTCAATACTTCAATCTTTAAAATCTCTAATAGCTTCTTAAAACTACCTTGGATTATATCTTAAGTAACCAATTTAATAGATAATGAATATGTACTCTAAGGATGTTGGAATAGGTTTCCCTCTATCTATGTAGAGTGTGGTGTATGAATCTTTATGTCAGTATCAGGTAAATTAACATACCTCCAAGGTTAAAGCATATGTGAGTTACTATTGAAGGTACTATTGAATTTGTCTTCACTCTATATATACCTGCGATAATGCTTAGGATGAATGCAGTCACTAATACAATGGTCAACTGGGTTGGAGGCGCAGTCTTAAATGGTATTAAATGTATTAGGGAGAATAGTATTGCTGAGGTAAATATCGATGTCTCCATATCTATACCTCCTAGAACCAGCGCTCCTATTAAAAATCCTCTGAATAGCGTCTCTTCACCAATCGGTGCAAATATAAATGCTATTAGCGAGTATATAATGAGATCTCTAGTTAAGCCAGGTATCGGCTCTATAAATTTGCCGTCGCCAATAAGGCATCCTAGATATGCTAATACAATTGAGGATGATATAGATAGTATAAATACATGTAAAATATATTTAGAGTTAGGGATGGATAGTCTAAATCCAAGAACCCTTATATCCATATCCAAAATATACTTCGCAAATATACATGATACAACTAAATAAGTCAACTGAATAGTTAAAGCTGATATAAACAGGTTATGCAGAAAAATATATGAGATTGAAGAGATGAAAATACCTAAAAGTAGTATCAAAAGCCATAAAGCAATAACTATAGTAAAATATCTAATTTTAAAATACATTATAAAATATTTAACATCCTCTAATAATTTTATATCAACCCTTATCCACAGTTAAACAATTAATTAATTCTCCAATAAAGCACACTCTACATAAAACTAGAGAACATAATACTCCCTACAATCTATAATGCATAGGATCACTCCAATTTAATCACCAGTCTCTATCTCTAGGTAATACATTCTTAGCAGTGAGTCTATAACAGTTAAAAAACATTTAAACTTCTCTTAAAACACATTATATTTGATATGCCGCCGTAGCTCAGTGGTTAGAGCGCTCGGCTCATAAGTCCCCTAAATAGGGGGTTAAGAAACCGAGAGGTCGCGGGTTCGAGCCCCGCCGGCGGCATTATTCTTTTTCCTAATTTGTGTTATATTTATTTTTTGTATGACGTATTCGGTTTTGGTTTTTGATGGGGGTAGTGGTAGGTTTGGTGTGGGTGTGGTTAGTGGTTCTGTTGCTGTTGGGTCGAGGGTTCCTCTGGGTAGGGGAGGATTGGGTGTCGTTGTTACGCAGGGTTATACTAACCCTCTTCTTTCACGTTATATATTGGAGTATTTGGATAGGGGTTATGATGCTGAGGAGGCTCTGGATAGGGCGTTGGCTAGGGATCCTGATCCGAGGTATAGGCAGGTCGGTGTATTGACGGCTGGATATGGTGTTGCAATGTATACTGGTGAATATGTTCCTATGGTGAGGGGAGGATTATATAGGGGTGACTGTATGTGTATAGGTAATCTACTGTCTTCTGATGATGTGTTATCAAGTATGTTATCTGCATGTAATAGGTTTTCGAGTCTTGAGGATAGGATTTTAAAGGCTTTGGAGGCAGGCTCTAGAGCCGGGGGAGATGCTAGGGGGGATAGGAGTTCAGCTATATTGATTTATGGCGATCACCCCATATTCAAGGGGTATGATAAGCTGCTTGATTTGAGGGTAGACTACTCAATGAATCCGGTTAAAGACTTAATGGAATTATATGAGATTTATAGGGAGGCTTACCGTGTTTAAGTAGGATAATTGTTTTAATTTGGTGGACCCGCCGGGAATTGAACCCGGGACCTCCGCCTTGCGAGGGCGGCGTCCTACCACTAGACGACGGGCCCCCTTCTCTAGACTCTATTTTATAGTTAAGTAATTTTATTTTTTAACTGAATTTTATATGTCTGGAAGCTTTTCCCTAACTAGCCTACCGTCTTCAACGACTATCACGCCATTCTTAAATACAGTCTAAACGTGGTTGATTCCATAGTGGTATGGAATGTATTTGTGATTCGGTATATCCAATATAATTATATCAGTCTCCCTACCTCTTCAATACTACCTACTTCACCCTGCTTCTCAACGGCATAAGCCGCATTTATCGTAGCCGCTGTAAACACCTCAGCCGGGGTCATCTTCATCTGTAGACTGGCTATAGTCATCATCATCATCTGCATAGACTCACTTATGTTAGCAGCGCTTAAATCAGTCCCCAAAGCCACCGGGACTCCCCTCCTAATTATCTCACGGGTGTTCGCATATCTCCCGAGATAGTAGAATAGAGTCGTAGGCAGTAAGACTCCTATAATCCCTTTCCTAGCTATCTCATTAGTCACATCCATAGGAGTATGGATGAGATGGTCTGCAGACACTACACCTAACTCTATACCTAGTCTCCCTCTACTACTCTCAGTAAGCCAGTCGGCGTTAACGCTATATAACCTTACCTTTTCTAATAGACTCTAATATAATCGATCTATTACCATCTACCCATTCTCCAGTCTTTTCAGATAAATATAATTTAGAGTCCTTAGTGAAGCAATTTAATACATCAGATAATGTAACTCTTTCTTCATGATTTATGATAAAATAATTATTCTCTAACATCTACAGGAAAACATTTTGAAGAACGTTCATAAGTTTTAGATATTTATAATACTACAATATTAGAGGTACTTGTTTCCTAATATAAAACCTTAGAATCAGAGCATATAGACTATAGCCAGCTAATCTCCTTATTAAAAATTGGATAAACTATTTCTGTATGGGGCCGGTGGGATTTGAACCCACGACTTTCCGGTCTTTACCCCTCTACCTGGGAGGGTCTTCAGCTTCGCCCACTTTAGTCGGACGCTCTCCCAGGCTGAGCTACGGCCCCAGTAACTTTATCAATATAGATTATTATCTACGTGTTGTATTTTTATTTTTTCTATTGTTTATGTGTTGATTGGGGTTGATATGCGTAGACAATTAAGTAAGAAGGAGTTTAAACAAATATTGGCTTTACTCGAAAAAGCCGGATTTAAGAGGGTTACCGACTTTAGTTTGAAGGGAGCTTACTCGAGAATTTTAAAGAAGGATTTAGAAGTTGTTTACGATGGTAACAATAAGGTAATTGCGGTTATGATACATGGAGAGATAATACCTTTTATAGGATCGATTGCATATTTCTCTGGGTTTAAACGTGTTTATGTCGATCGAGGTGCGGTTAAACCAATTACAAACGGTGCAGATATAATGGCTCCAGGCATTAGGGATCATGACCCCTTCTCTAAAGACGATTACGTAGTTATATTTCTTGAGGATGTAGATGTTCCTATCGCGGTAGGTAAGGCTCTAATAAACTCTACAGATATTAGTGAAAGGGGGAAGGTAATTAAGAATTTACACTATAAAGGTGATAAGATTTGGAAATACGTCTCTGGCGGATAATCATTAATTTTTACTATAAAATTCTGGAGTAAAATAATATTTCTAGGGGTGATGATGAGCCGGAGCAATTAGAATAGTGATATGATTGTAGGCAGTCCATCTGAACCCTCATACTTAAATATTATTTATGAGTTAATTATACAAGATATAAGATATTTAGATATGTAGTTGGGTGTATACCAATGGTCAGTGTTAAGGACGTTCCAGCTGATATATTCATAGATGAGCTGACTAAATATATAAAGGAGAATATCAAAGAAGTTAAACCTCCTGAATGGGCTTTCTATGTAAAGACGGGTCCTTCTCGTCAGAGGCCACCCGATAACCCAGACTGGTGGTATATCAGAGCAGCATCAATTTTAAGGAAACTGTATCTCCATGGTCCATTAAGTATCGAGGATTTGAGGAGTATGTATGGAGGAAGAAAGGATAAAGGGGTTAAACCAGAGCATTTCTATAAAGGAGGAGGAAGTAATATCCGGAAGATTCTTCAGCAGCTTGAGGCTGCTGGGTTAGTAACTAAAACAAAGGATGGACGTATTCTCACGTCTAAAGGAAGGTCACTACTAGATAAATTGGCGGCTAAGATTAGAAGACAACTTGATATAAAGCCTTGGTATGAGGCATATGGTTAATAAATAGGAATGAATTATATATTGAGTCTGTTTTTACATATAAATAATATGGAGGGTTGAGTAATGGCCAGATACAAGCAATTAGCATTTAAATTGAGGTTGGGTCACGCTACCAAGTCAAATAGAAGTGTACCTATATGGGTAGTTGCGAAGACTATGGGGCGATTTAGGACTCATCCTAAGAGAAGACATTGGAGACGTACTAAACTAAAGTTAAAGACTAAAGAGGGCTTCTTTGACTAGGTGATGCTGGATGTCGGAGGAAGAGAGTAAAACTAGAGAGACTGTAGAGGAACCTATTGCAGAGGAAGATATAGTATTAGAAAGAATATATATCGTTCCATTATGGAAGGTGAGATCTAGGGGACGTGGGTTACATAGGACTAAGAAGGCCGTTAGATTTCTGAGACAGTTTATAGCCAGGCATATGAAGAATCCTAATGTAAAGATCTCCACTGATGTGAATGAGGAGTTATGGAAGGATGGCATTAGAAACCCTCCTCGAAGAATTAAGGTTAGGGTCGTTTTAACGAAGGATGATACTGTATGGGTATTGCCTCCTAAGGAATAAGACCCATGCTTAGGTTAAAGGTATTTGGATCAGCGAATATCGGCTTATATTTCAAGTCTACAAATAAATTCTTCATATACCATGCTAATATTATAAAGAGGAAGATAAATCTGGTTCATGAGGAGTTGAAAGTTACACCCATCCCAGTATATCTTGTAGATACGTTAATCACTTCACCATTTATAGTAGCTAATAGAAATGGAGTTATAGTAACATCGTTATTTGAACCCTATGCATTAGATGATTTAGCTAATAAACTTAAGGAGTTGGATGTGAACTTTACAGTCGTAGACGTAAAATATACTGCATTAGGCAATATAATACTTGTAAATGATAGAGGAGCGATATCCTCACCAATCCTCCCTAAAAGTATTCGAAAAATTGTGAGTGATGTCTTGGATGTGGAGGTGGTATCATCTACAATAGGGAGATTTAGCTATGTAGGCTCGTTAGCCGCTGTAAACAATAAATTTGGGATATCCTCTCCATCGATAAAGAAGGATGAAAAACAGCTTATCGAGGACGTGCTTAAAATCAAGTTATACGAAAGTACTGTAAATAACGGGGTTGAATTAGTTTCATTAGGTGTAGTTCTAAATGATAATGGTATAGTAGTTGGGGAAGACTCTAGTGGTAAGGAATTGATGCTATTATCTGCCGTATTCGAATCATTATAATCCTATAAACGATATACAGCTTCATCCATCAAAATACAGAAATATAAAAACTTATTAATACACACAATAGAGAAGCGAAAAGAATTATAGAGAAACAACAATAAACTTATCTAAAATTAAATTATATAAATTAATTATCAGATTTTAGGTTAAATTAGGTGGTTTGATGTCTACGGTTGAGGATAAGTTGTATCAGCTGATATCCGAGCAGAGATTAATAAGCCAAGCTATCGAGGCTGTTTATGGAGAAATTTTATTGCTGCAGAGGGCGATCGACGAGAGGAAAGCGGCGATAAGTTTCTTAACTGCATATGAAAAAATTAAGGATGATTCTATAGATACATTAATACCGATTGGCGGAGGATTATATGTTAAAACTAATCTCCCTATTAAAAGAGAGTTTTATATTCATGTGGGTGCAAACATATATCTAATAAAATCTGTTGAGGAGGCTAGGGAACATCTTGAAAAGATGGTATCGGATTTGGAGAGAGCACTCAGTGAGAGGAATAAAGCGTTAACCGATTTAAAAAATAAGTATGAAGAGATATCGGTCGAAATATCTGAGCTATATATGCGTATCCAGGGTAAACGGTGATGTTTAATAAATTTAGAGAAGGGTTCAGAAAGATTATTGATAAAATAAGGTATAAAGAGATCGATTTAAAGACGTTTGAAGAGTTAAAGGATGAGCTTCTACTTTTTTTAGTGGAGAACGATGTATCCTATGAGGTGGCTGAGGATATTATCAGTAGGATCAGATCTAAATTACTTCATGTAAAGTATGATAGGTCTCTAGAAGCAATAGATATATTAAAGGATTCACTAAAAGAATATATAATTGATTTAATGAGTATATCTGCACAGAGAGACTACTTCGCTGACCTTTCTTCAAGGGGCTCACCACCATATTCTGTATTATTTATCGGATTTAACGGCGTAGGTAAGACTACAACTATAGCTAAGCTTGCTTATCTACATAAGAATAGGGGGGATAGGGTATTACTCGCATGTTCAGATACATACAGGGCTGGAGCTATAGAACAGCTTATCGAGCATGGAGAAAGACTGGGAATACCTGTTTTTAAGTATGAGTATGGGGCAGATCCTGCTGCAGTGGGTTACGACGCATTGAAATATGCTGAGACTAAAAAATATGATGTTGTGTTAATAGATACTGCTGGGAGAATGCATGTTGATGTAAATTTGATGGAGGAACTGAGGAAAATTAACCGTGTCATTAACCCAACAATAAAAATATTAGTTCTTGATGCCTTGGCTGGAAATGACGTGTATTATCAGTCTAAAATGTTTATGGAGAAGGTTGGTTTCGATGGGGTAATATTTACTAAAATAGATGCGGATGTGAAGGGAGGGGCGCTAATAACAGTATCTCATTTATATAGAAAACCAATATATTTTCTAGGTGTTGGACAGAGGTATGAGGATCTTGTTAAATTTGATATAAACTACCTTGTAAATACCTTAATAGGTGATTAAATGAAGAAGGATCTTCTATGGCTTATTGATATCCTCCCCGAAGATATTTGGCGTCTAATATTTCTAACCGATGGCATAAAGTCTGGTAGAATAGATGTTTCAGACTCTCTTAGAGGATATGTCTTAGGTATGATCTTCGAGAAACCTTCTACGAGGACTAGGGTGTCGTTTGAAGTGGCTATGTATGAATTGGGTGGGCATGCAATATATCTACCTACTCAGACTCTCCAGATGAGTAGAGGAGAGAGTATAAAGGATACAGCCAAGGTATTAAGTAGATATGTAGATATTCTCATGGCTAGAGTATATAGTCACAGTAGCCTCGAAGAATTCGCTAAATATGCGGATATCCCTGTGATAAACGGTCTCTCAGACTTGGCACATCCTGTGCAGGCACTTTCAGATTATTACACCATATATGAACATTTTGGTAAGTTAAAGGGCATTAAAGTAGCGTATGTCGGCGACGGCAATAATGTCGCTAATTCGCTATTAATGGGTGCTTCTAAATTGGGAATCGAGTTTAATATAGCGACTCCAGAAGGTTATGAGCCTTCGAAAATATACCTGGACTATGCAAAGAAGTTCTCTTTAGAGTCAGGGGCTAAAATAAAATTATATAGGGATCCCCACGAGGCTGTTAAGGGGGTCGATGTAATATATACAGACACATTTGTATCGATGGGTCAGGAGGCTGAGGCTGAGGAGAGAAGAAGAGTGTTTCTCCCACGTTATCAGGTGAATATGAAGTTAATAGAATCCGCTGGTAATGAAGATGTTGTATTCATGCATTGTCTACCGGCCCACCGTGGTGAAGAAGTTACAGATGAAGTCATAGATTCAAAGTATTCAATTGTATATGACCAGGCTGAGAATAGACTCCATATGCAGAAGGCGATACTTCTATGGATGGTGGATTAACTATAAGATACCTTTTTTTATATAGTTTAAAGGACCCCGCCGGGGTTAATATGGCTAATTATTTAATGAGTAGATTGAGATTTGACGAAGGCCATGATTTCAATGGATTATATATAAGGAAGTGCGGTGAATACGGCCTCGCAGCCGTAGATCAAGATATAATATACACCGATTACATAGATTCAAAGATACCATATAATATAGACACTATAATATTCCTGTCTAGGCATAGTTCAATTAAAGAATATCCTACACTTTCCGTTCATGTAACTGGAAATCCTCTTGAAGACGCATCATACGGTGGGAAGCCATATAGCCTTGCCAAAAGCAACCCGAGTCTCATGAAATCTATCCTGAAATGGATGAGTATTCTTAGGGATGAGCGTGGACTAAAATATGATGTCAGGATGGAGGTGACGCACCATGGTCCAACTGAAGTAAAGTCTAAAGTCGTCTTTGTCGAAGTAGGTTCAACTATTAAGCAGTGGAATGATTTGGAAGCTACTAATACTGTGGTAGACTCTGTATTAAATGCATTAAAAAATATACGTGGATATAAGCCAGCTGTAGGATTTGGAGGCCCTCATTATGCCCCCTTATTTACTAAAATAATGTTAGAAGAGGAGTATGCTATAGGCCATATCTTCTCTAAATACGTATTGAATCATGATATTAAACCTGATATTATTTTAAAGGCTTTTAAACTAAGTGATGATAGCAAAACCGCTATATTAGATTGGAAGAGTATTAAAGGTGGCGTGAGACAGTGGTTGAGGAGTTTCTTGAGTGAATATGGATTTGAGGTAATAAAGAGATAGAGAATTAAATATTTTTATAAATGTTAAGTGGTTGAAATATAGTTATAAGGATGTGGATAATAGAAGTTTAGACGGTGGTAGAATGCTTAGGAAGTATATAAATCTATTTAAATTGATTAGAAAGCCTGACCTAAGAGAGTTTTGGGAATATACAAAGTTGATATTCATTGGATTAACGTTATTAGGCACTATCGGCTTCGTAATATGGATTGTATTTGGACTATTTATAGTGAGGTGATGGAATGGCATTGGAAGGAAAGCCTAAATTCTTCTTGGTGAAGGTAACTGGAGGTCAGGAGGAGAGTATCGCTAAGATAGCTGAAGTCAGAGTCAGGAATTCAAATGGAGCAATTAAGGTGAAGTCGATTTTAATCCCACCTGGAAGTAAGGGGATGCTTATTGTAGAGGCGGATAGTTATAGTGATGTATTAAACGCCTTTGAGGGTATAAAATATTTTAAACGTATTCTACCTGGCATTGTAGACGTAAAGGAAATTGAACAACTCCTGATTACAGAAAAGGAGATCGTCTTGAATATAGGTGATTTAGTTGAGATCGTCGCAGGACCATTTAAAGGCATGACCGCTAAGGTTATAAATATTCGGAGTGAAAATGAGGTTGTTATTCAGCTTCAGGGTGCGTCAATATCACCTATTCCAATTGTAATACCTAAAGATAACTTGAAGAAGATCGAGACTGGATGAGGTGTAGTTATATGGGGAAGAAACAAGCATTCGAGTTTTTAGTTAGTGGTGGTGAAGCGACTGCAGGGCCTCCAATAGGCCCTGCATTAGGCCCCCTAGGAGTAAACGTGAAATTAATTGTAGATAAAATCAATGAACTTACAAAGGATTTCAGGGGAATGAGGGTACCAGTTAAAGTACTAGTTGATCCAGAGACTAAAGAGTTTGAGGTCGAGGTCGGCATACCTACAGTATCTGCATTAATTGCAAAGGAAGCTGGTATAGAGAAGGGCTCGTCCATGCCTGGTAGAGAGTTCGTCGGTAACCTTACATTTGAGCAAGTCTTAAAGATAAGTAAAATAATTAATCAAAAACTCAAGTTAGATAATTTAAAGAGCGTTGTTCTACAGGTCATCGGTACGTGTGTGAGTATGGGGGTCACGGTAGATGGTAAAAATCCTAAGCTGGTGAATAAGGAAATTAAAGAAGGTTTATATGATAGTAAAATATATAGTAGTGAATGACCTAGGTGTTTGCAGTGAGCAAAATACTAAGTATTGAGATAACTGTAGAGAAACTAGCTGAGGCAATTAAGGAGGCTAAGGAAAAGAGTAAGAAAAGAAATTTTACGCAGTCTATTGAATTGATTATAGCCATCGAGGGACTAGATCTAAAGAAGCCCGAAAATAGGATTAGGACTACGATTAAACTACCGTATCCACCAAAGAAAAAGAAGCTTATAGCCGTGTTTGCAGATGGGGTGATGGCTGAAAAGGCTAAAGAAGCTGGGGTGGACCATGTTTTCAGTGGGAAGGATTTAAGTGGATTGAGTGGGTTGAAGAGGGAGATTAGAAAAATCGCTAAAAAATTTGACTTTTTCCTTGCTGAACCTAAGTTAATGGCTTTAGTCGGAAAGATTATGGGATTTGCATTAGGTCCAAGGGGTAAGATGCCCCAGATAATAACACCAGCAACCGACATTAAGAAACTTGTTGATGAATTGAGGTCTTCAGTGTTTGTAAATGTTAGAAACAACCCTATGGTCGGGGTCAGTATAGGGACTGAGGATATGGATGACGATAAACTAGCTGAAAATGCATTGACAGTTATTAAGAATATTGAATCTAAATTGCCTGAGAAGGCATATATAAAAAGGATATATGTTAAAACTACAATGGGTCCATCAGTGAGGGTGATTTAAAAATGTCTATAAAAACACTTAGGCCTAGGGAACGTAAAGAGTTGATGCGTAAGTTATTCGAGGATCTAATTAAAAAACATAGATATCTAATAATTATCGATGCATATAGATTAAGAGCTAATATGTTGAGTGAAGTGCGTCTTCTAGAGAAGGAACTAGGTTTTATAATAAAAGGTGGTAAGAAAGGCGTATTTTTAAAGGCATTAGAAAGAGTATATCCAGATGTAGTTGATGTATTAAAGGAGAATTTACATGGACAAGTCTTATTTATATTCACTAATAACGATCCATTTGATATTGCATATGAATTAGATAAATTTGAGATGGATCTAGAGGCTTCTCCTGGTGATATAGCTCCAATAGATATCGTCATCCCCGAAGGAAATACAGGGCTTCCGCCGGGACCGATTATAGGATTATTCTCGTCATTAAGTATCCCTACAAAGATTGTCGCTGGAGCCATATATATTGTGAAGGATACATTAGCCGCTAAAAAAGGTGATAGAATAAGTCCTAATCTAGCGAATATCCTATCTAAATTAGGTATTAAACCGATTAAGTCTAAAGTAAATATCAGATTTGCATACGACTTTAAAGATAAGCTCCTTATTCCAAGGGAGTTGCTGTTGCCAAATATAGAAGAATATGTCCATAAATTTGAAGATGCTGTTTCGAATGCATTTAAGTTGGGAGTTGAGATTAGTTATCCATCTGAGATCATTCTTCCAGTTCTAATTACTAAAGCATATTTGAATGCATTTAACTTATCCATCGAGTCTGGATACCCGACAGAATATACGATAGCTCATATAATCTCTAAGGCCGTTAGGATAGCTAAGAATTTAGAGGGGTCACTGTCTTCGGCATAAGCAAAATTTATATATTAATTAATGATGATATGATTTGAAGAATAATTGAGGTGGTGGAGTTTGAAATATATTTATGCAGCTCTATTACTATATGAAGCAGGTAAGGAGATTAATGAGGAAAATCTTAATAAGATCTTTAAGGCTATCGGCGACGATGTAGATGAAGCCCAGGTTAAAAGTCTAGTATCTACAATAAAGAAGATTAACATTAAGGAAGTTATTGAAAAGGCTGTAGCGATGCCTGCTGCACCTGCACCAGCTCCTGCACCAGCTCCTGCAGAAGAGAAGGAGGAGAAGCCTAAGGAGGAGGAAAAGAAGAAGGAAGAGGAGGAGAAGGAGGAAGAGGCATTCGAAGGTTTAAGTGCATTATTCGGCTAATTCATAAGTGAATGGATTAAATCCACATTCAATATTTACCTTACTGGGATTAAAGTAGATTAAGATAATAAGTAGACTATTTAATTGTTTAAAAGAGATATTAAGTTATTTTAGCTATTTAAACCCCATATTATATTATAAGGCTTTAGGTGTTCAATAGATGTACAAGATTAGAGATGTCGAGTTTTCAATTGAATTTATGAGGGAACACGGGTATAAAAGAATTAAGTGTAAAAGCTGCGGCTCATACTTCTGGGGTTTTGAAGAGGAGAATTGTGGGGAAGCACCCTGCAAGTTATATACTTTTATTAATAATCCTCCCACAAGACGTAGATACTCGTTAAGGGAGATGCGTAATACCTTTCTAAAATTCTTCGAGAAGAGAGGGCATGAGATCATTAATCCATATCCAGTCGTCGCGAGATGGAGGGATGACTTACTTGTAACAATAGCATCTATAGCGGATTTCCAGCCATATGTTACTTCAGGTATATCTGAACCCCCTGCTAACCCACTTGTAATTAGTCAGCCATGTCTAAGGTTTGAAGACATTGATAAAGTAGGATTTACATCTGGGAGGCATTTAACCATATTTGAGATGGGGGGTGCACATGTATTCAATAAAAAGCTGGAAAATAAGTTTATTTACTGGAAGAATGAAACTATCGCATACCATCATGAATTCGCGACTAGGGAGCTGGGTATTCCAGAAGATCTAATTACATATAAGGAGCATTTCTGGGTCGGTGGCGGCAACGCTGGTCCTGATGTCGAGGGTATTATAGGAGGTTTAGAAGTATCTACATTAGTATTTATGATGTATAAAATCAACCCTGATGGCAGTTTAAGTGAAACACCTATCTGGACTGTGGACACTGGATATGGGATAGAGAGATGGACGTGGCTCTCGTCAGGCTCTCCAACAGCCTTCGAGGTCATTTATCCAGATGTATATAAATGGATTCTCAAGGTAGGTGATATAGATATTCCTAATTATGTATTAAAAGATATTACAATTGGAATATCGTCGCTCCATGAATTTACATGGGATACCATAAAGCCCGTGATCGATGAAGTCGCTGTCAAACACGGATATGATCACGTTTCGTTAGAGAGTGAATATAGTATGTATGTAGATCTAATGAAGTCCCTTGATTTTAGTAAATCTATATTATTTCTAATTAAGGATGGTGGGATTCCTTCAAATGTTAAGGAAGGGTATTTAACTAGGATGTTAATAAGAAAATTATTTAATATCTTTGAAAAAAGGAGCTTAGAATATTCGGTAATAGAAGACTTGTTTTATAACCAATATAACCAGTGGGTATCCGACTACCCTGAAATTAAAGATATTTACAATGTATTATTTGATATTATAAAATTTGAGTATAAGAAATATCTTGAAATTATAAAAAAGGTGCCTCAAATCGTTAGGTCCTATATCAAAAAGGGTTGGAGGGATGTAGATACCTTAGTAGAAATATATGACTCATATGGAATTCCACCTGAGTATGTTAAAAAGGAAGCTTCTAAACATGGTATTAAAGTCGGTATTCCTAAGAACTTTACTGAATTAGTCTCTATGAGGCATCTAAAGCAGTCTGTGGCGGTCGAAGAATTTAGGGAGCCTCTAGAGGATAAAATTAAATCTATGAAGCTATATACTGAGAAATTATACTATATTAATCCTTACTGGAGTGAAGCTAATGCCAGGGTTATTTACAAGGATAAAAACTATGTAATACTCGACCGCACAATATTCTACCCGGGTGAAGGTGGACAGAAATACGATACTGGTTATATAATATCTCCAGATAATAGGTCATATCACGTAAAGAAGGTTGAGGCTATAGGGGATGTTATTTTACATTATCTAGATGAAGACTCTGATCTTCGTGTCGGCGATACTGTAAGGTTAAAAATTGATTGGGATAGACGCTATCAGTTAATGAAGCATCATACCGCTACACACATACTGTTATCAGCTATTAGGAAAATACTAGGCGGCCATATATGGCAGGCTGGTGTAGAGAAAGAAGTTGACCAAGCGAGGTTAGATGTCACTCATCACCGTCTCCCTACATTAGATGAAATTAAAATGATTGAGTATGAGGCCAATAAGGTAATTTCAAAATGTATTGATGTGTCTATATATACGATGGAGAGAGGTGTTGCGGAGAAGAGGTTCGGTCCAAAGATATATCAAGGTGGTGTAGTACCTGGCAAGTATATTAGAATCGTGGAGATTCCAGGGTGGGATGTAGAGGCGTGTGGAGGGACACATGTTAAGAATACATGTGAAATACAGTTTATTAAGATTTTGAATGTTGAGAAGATTCATGATGGTGTAATTAGATTCACGTATGCAGCTGGGGATTCCGCGGTAAAGCATGTCTGGGATTATTATGAGGCGGTTGAAAGAGCTAGAAAAAGCTTATCTGTATCGCTTGAATCTATGCCTGAGAAAGTGTCTGAATTAGTGAATAATTTAGAGGAATTAGGTGATAAAATATCTAAATTAATCCGTGAAGTACAGAAATATAGAGTATATAAACTCATTAATGAGTTTGAGAAGTGCGGTCCATATAATGTGTTAATTCTCAGAGACGATATAGATAATCTAATTATATTGGGTGAGGAGCTTGATAAAGTGTCTAAAGAGTATATCTTAGTAGGATATAATAAAGTTGGACGCGGCTATAATATGATAATTAGAGTAGGCGATAATTATATGAAGAAAGGAGTTTCGGCGAAGGATATTATGGATTACTTTATTAAATATCTTATTAAAGGTGGAGGGAGGGGAGAGGATAAGTATGCTAGATTCGGTGGAGTAGGTGATGTAAATAAAAGGAGTATTGAGGAGGTGTTAATGAAATATGCAGAAGAGCATAGAACCGAATGATAAGATTAGGGAATATCTTAAAATAGTTGCTAATAGAGAGTCTTTCTGGAGTAGGAAATGGGTTGAGGATGGAGTATTTGAGGCGGATCCTGAGGAAGGAAGAGATAAGGTATTTATAACCTTCCCATATCCCTATATGAATGGTTCGTTACACTTAGGTCACGCCTATTCGTCTGGAAGGTTAGATGTGCTCGCGAGATATTATCGTATGAAGGGTTATAACGTATTATATCCATGGGCATGGCATTGGACGGGGGAAGCAGTTCTAGGTACGATACATAGGTTATTAGATGGGGATATATCTGTAAGGAAGAGGTTAATCGAGTTAGATGGAGTTGATGAAGAACTTATTGATAAGTTTAAGGATCCTGTATTCTTTGTTAGATATTTTACAAATGTAAATAGGGAGGTGGTGAAGAGATATGGATTATCTATTGATTGGAGGCGTGAATTCCATACATCGAGTCTACATCCACTTTACAACAAGTTTGTAGAGTGGCAAATTAGAAAGCTATATAAGAAGGGATACATCGGTAAAGGCTTATACCCAGCTGTGTGGTGTCCTCGCGACCAAAGTCCTACAGGTGATCACGATAGACTTGAGGGTGTCGGCGTAAGGCCTGAAGAGTATACTCTCATTAAATTCAAATTATACTTAGATGATACCGAGTATTACCTCGTAGCTGGCACATTTAGGCCGGAGACGATATACGGTGTTACCAATATATGGGTTAATCCAGATGCAGATTATGTAATAGCTGAAGTAGATAGTGAGAAGTGGATTATAAGTAAAGAAGCTGCTTTTAAACTTGAGAATCAGTTAAAGACGGTGAAAATTATAGAAGAATTTAAGGGAAGTTATATAGTCGGGCTATTCGCTGAAGCTCCACTAGTAAATAAATATATCCCAATTCTACCAGCTAGATTCGTGGATCCAGATATGGTCACGGGGGTTGTTTATAGCGTCCCGGGTCACGCGCCATATGACTACCTTGCATTAAGGGATATAACCGAATCTAGGGATATAGACCCGATTATCAAGGAAATGGCCTCTAGAATTAAACCATTATCCATTATTAAAGTCGAGGGATATGGAGACTATCCTGCTATTGAAATTGTAGAGGAAATGGGAATAAAATCTCAGGAAGATTATGAAAAGGCTGATGAAGCCACCCAGAAAATATATAAAATTGAGTATCACCGTGGAGTTATGAAGGAGAACTGTGGTCCAATATCTAATATGCCCGTAAGTAAGGCTAAGGAAATTATTAAATTGATATTATTAGAAGAGGGTTTAGCCACGACAATGTACGATCTTCCTGAGAAAGTAGTATGTAGATGTGGAACGAAATGTATTGTCAAGATAATTACAGACCAATGGTATTTAAAATATTCTGATCCAACTTGGAAGAAGATTGCTTACGAGGCATTAAATAACATGAAAATATATCCAGATGAGGCGAAAAAGCTTTTTGACCATTATATTGACTGGTATGAGGACTGGCCATGTACGAGGAAGACTGGTTTGGGTACACCTTTTCCATTTGATAAAGGCTGGATTGTAGAGACTTTAACAGACTCCACCGTATATATGGCATTCTATATAATAGCTAAATACTATAATAAAGGCATTATTAACGTA
>Ga0190363_1000760_pt1 | contig 19260 bp, 19 predicted proteins | sample 48721867_MG_FD_161272 | JGI IMG/M metagenome (GOLD analysis project Ga0190363, IMG submission 161272) | Hydrothermal vent microbial mat bacterial communities from Southern Trench, Guaymas Basin, Mexico - 4872-18-6-7_MG | ecosystem: Environmental > Aquatic > Marine > Hydrothermal vents >... | reverse complement strand
TTGGGCCTTCGGGTTCAGCGACCCATTATGATGATTCTTTATGGAGACGGCGCAGAGCTGCTCCCAGGTCGAGCCATATCGATGGAAGTGAGCCGTAGCCATCGCGGCGTAGAGACCTGGGAAGGTGAAGCCCACGGCGGCCTCATAGACCTCATCCGAAGCCATGGCGAGGACATCCGTCACCTCCTCGGTTGTCAGAGTCCTCATCTTCTCCACGCCGCCCACCATTACCACGTCGTAGAGGCCTGAAGCTATCGCCATGACGCCGATGTTGAGGGCGACTCCGGAGCTGCCGCAAGCCGCCTCGATCCTGGCCGCAGCCCTCGGCGTCAACCCCAGCCAGTCGGCCATTAGTGCGGCTACATGACCCTGATGCTCGAAGGAGTCGCTGGAAAAGTTTCCGATGAAGAGGGCCTCGATTTCCCGGAGCTCTATACCATTGTCGACGGAGGCCATGGCCTCGAGGGCGGCCTCCACCAAGAGGTCTCTACCCGTCTTCTCCGCATGTATCTTGTGATGAAATCTCGTCATCCCAGCCCCTATTATGGCTACACCCCTCTGAAGCCCCATCCTAATCGCCTCATCTACCCTTCTATCCGAGTTAAAGGTTGTGTCGAAGCATCGCTCGACGATCGTCGAGCGCCATCGGAAATCTTTAAATGGCTATAAGGGGATAGGCTGTGAGATTGGGGTTGAGGAAGGCGTTCGTCCTCATCAATACCGAGATGGGAACCGAGCATGAGGTGACTGAGGCCCTACGGAGGATTCCACAGGTTAAGGAGGTCTATGGCCTCTATGGCGTCTACGACATGATCGCAAAAGTTGAGGCTGAGACTATGGAGAAGTTGAAGGATATAATAGGGATGAAGATAAGGAAGCTCAGGAATGTCAGGTCTACGCTGACGATGATCGTGGTGGAGTAGGGTCAAGATAGCCGAGTTCCTCAAGTCTGGAGATAACCCTCCTAGCATTCTCCTCAGCCGTATAGTTCTCAGTGTTGACCACAACATCGGGATTCGGAGGCTCCTCGTAGACATCTCCGATACCTGTCATATTCGGAATCTCCCCTCTCAAGGCCCTCTTGTACAACCCCTTAGGATCCCGCTTGATGCAGGTCTCCAAGCTGCACTTCACATAGACCTCTATGAAATCCTCGCCGATGATATCTCTCGCAGCCTCCCTCGCCTTAATATACGGTGAGACGAGGCAGACCAGAACCGCAACGCCATTTCTCGCCAGGAGATGGCTGACATAGGCGACACGCCTAATATGAATCATCCTATCCTCAGGGCTGAATCCGATCTCGGGATCCAGCTTCCTCCTCAACTCATCGCCATCTAGAACCTCGACCCTAAGCCCTCTCCGCTTCAGCTCTCTCTCAACCAGCCTCGCCACAGTCGTCTTACCAGAGGCTGGAAGACCCGTAAACCAGACGACGAATCCCCTATCCCGCATCACCCCTAAATCCCTTGGAGTCCATTAAAGCCTTTTCACCAAAACCTCATCAGATGTAGAAGGACGTGGAATAGCTGTTTGATATGCCTCGTCTTTATACGCCTCTCACCCTTCCTCTCCTTAATCGATATTGGAACCTCAGTGATCCTCGCGCCTAATCTATGGGCCTCTAGGACCAAGATGCCGCAGAGGCAGCTACCCTTAAGCTTCATTCCCTCAGCAACCCATCGTCTCAGGGCCCTGAAGCCTGTGCTTACATCGTGAACTGGCACCTTAAACCCTGTTAGATATGCGAGGATCCGCTCACTGAGGTGTGGTAATCTGGGTCTTCGACCTAGAACCAGATCGGCCTCCCCTCTCAGTATCGGCTCCAAAAGCCTCGGGATCTCATCGGGGTTATGCTGTCCATCGGCGTCGAGGGTGACGATTATCTCGCCATCTGTCTCCCTGAAGCCTCTAACAGTCGCCTGTAGTATCCCCCTATTCTCCCTCAGCCTCACAACCCTGGCTCCAGCTTCATGGGCCTTATCGGCTGTTTTATCGAGGCTTCCATCATCGACGACTATCACCTCATCAACGTATCTCAGGGTTCTCTCCACCACCCAGCCGATGGTTTCCTCCTCGTTGTAGGCGGGTATGACCGCGGACAATCTAGGCCTCAACAATTCCACCTTTGAGGGCGTAATCGATGAGTTGTCTGACGCCTCTCCTCACGCTCCATCTGGGCTTATAGTTGAGATTCTCCCTTATTCGTGTGATGTCATACTCCATCCGCTTAGTCTCCCCAATCCTCGGGGGGAGATGGGTCACCTCCACCCTTCGCCCCGTTGCCGCCTCGATCTCCTCGCAGACGATCTCGGCCACTTTCCCAACCTCCATGGGCTCGCCGCCAATGTTATAGATCTCGAAGCCTCCCCTATGCCTTAAGGCGAGGATTATGGCCTCGACGATATCCTCCACATGAACGAAGTCCCTGCTGCTATGGCCGTCGCCGTAGATGGTTAGGGGCTCCCCCCTCAGGCCCTGCCGGACGAACTTTGGGATCACCGTATCCCACCTGGTGTAGAGGCCGACGCCGTAGACGTTGCCGAATCGTAGGATGATCGCCTCTAAGCCATAGTTCTCATGGTAGGCCTCCACCAGCCTCTCACCCGACACCTTCGTCACCCCATATAGATTCAGCGGCTTTAGGGGATGCTCCTCATCGACGGGCAAGTATCTAGGGGCACCGTAGACGGCGGCACTGGAGGCGAAGATTAGACGGGGAACCTCAGCCTCGACGGCAGCCCTCAACACCTGACTGGTTCCATAGATATTGACGGAGATCGCCTCCTCGGGATTCTCATCGCAGATCCTTAGTCCCGGAATAGCCGCTAGATGGATGACGGCGTCTGCATCTCCGAAGACCTCCATTAATAGATTTAGGTCTCTTACATCGCCGATGAGGAGCTCCATTGACCCCTCTAATCCCCTGAGGGGACTGTAGTCTCCCCTAGTGAGGTTGTCTATGGAGATCGCCGTATGGCCTTCCTCCAAGAGCTTCCTCATCAGCGTTGAACCTATATATCCCGCTCCGCCTGTGACGACTATCCTCATCCCAAGTTGTTTCACCTCCACCTTTAATAGCTCTACGAACTATTCAGCGAATGTGGAGAACCTCATTAGAAGGATTAAGATGCTTCTGATGGATATGGGCCTCAATGATTATCAGGCATCAGCCCTCGCCAACCTCTTATACCTCGGTGAGACGAAGGCCTCCATCCTTAGCCGAGCCAGCGGTGTCCCAAGGGTGAGGATATATGGCGTCCTAGAGGAGCTGGCTAAGAGGGGACTCATCCGCATAAGGCCTGGGAGACCTGCGATGTATTCGCCGATGCCGCCAAGAGATGTGGCTTCAACCCTTATAGCTGAGGCGAGGGATGAGATGAGGCGTAGGCTTGAAGCCCTTGAGGGCTATGCCGAGGAATTCCTACCTCTGGCTGAGGAGATTTATCTTAAGGGCGGCAGAGTTGAGGAGAGACCTCCACTTTTGAGGATCGTCAGCGTCGGAGAAGCGTCATTGGAGGAGACTAGGAGGCTTTATAGATCTGCAAGGAGATCTATTAGGATTCTGACCAGGGCGATGGAGTATCTCCCAGAGGTGGAGGAAGAGCTCAAGATGGCCACCTCCCGAGGCGTGGAGATCAGAGTCATCATGATGTCCTCTAGAAGGCTTGGTGAAGAGGATCGACGTAAACGAGATGAGATTATGAAACGCATAAGAGAAATCCTAGGCGACGGTGCTGAGATAAGGGTGGCAGATGAGGTGGTGATGAGGGGCTGCATCATAGATGCGGAGGTAGGTGGGAGAGCATTATTCCTAGTCGAGGAGGTAGGCGTCCCCTTCTTCCTCAGAGAGGCGGCTATAACGTCTCACCCAAGCGTCGTCAAGGGCTTAGCCACACTCTTCGACCTCATGTGGAGATACGGAGCCAGAGAGCGGGATTAGGGATGGAGGAAGCCCACGGTATGAGGAGTCATTTATAACGATTGAGGGAGGAGGAGTTGAGATGCCCTACTGCCCTAGATGTGGTGAACGAGTTCCGGAGGATGCCTACTACTGCCCCAAATGCGGATATAGGTTAAAGCCTCCCAGATTCGAGACGGAGGGAGGGCTTCAGAGATATTGGTTTAAGAGAGCTTTAGCCTACCTCATCGACGCCGTCATCGTCTCCATCGCCACGCTCCTTCTAGGCTTCTTCCTCTCCATACCCTTCGCCCTCTCAGCGATAATTCGAGGTGGATGGAGAGGATGGGGATTCACCTTCCCCCTCTCAACGGGATTTGTCCAATTGGTTTACTTCACCATAATGGAGTGGGGTCTAGGCTCCACGGTTGGGAAGCAGCTTATGGATCTCAAAGTGGAGGGAGTTCACAGCCTCTTCAGGGCGTTTATGAGAAATCTCACGAAGCTCCACACGGGTCTATTGATCCTCGATGTTGTCGCCGGATTCCTCCTCGGGGATCCCAGGAGGAAGTTTACAGATGCCATCTCTGGGACATGGGTGGTGGAGCATAGAGCGCCTCGAGGCTTAGGCACCTATAGAGATGGCGGTGGAGGAGACCACTTAGAGGACATCGGCTTGGGCATCCTCATCATAACAATAGGCATACTCCTCATGGCGAGGCCCCATCTACCGCTAACAGTTGCGGATTGGTTGATGCGATGTAAGGGGAGACTCGTTCTTCCACCGAGGGAAGTATTAGAATCACTCCTCTGGCTCATGCTCGTCTTAGGCCTATGGCTCTTAGCATCGGCCTCCATCAGACTTTTAAAGGGCTTGAATGTAGGGCGCGCGGTGGATGAGCTTCTCCTCGCCGCCGTGATTCTCCTCTCAGCCCTCCTCTTGAGGGAGCAGCTGATGGGGCTCTTACCCCTCCACCATCTGCCTCCCCTCCTTCTCATTCTCATGGGGACAGCCGTTATGGCTGTTTCCCTCCTAAAGACTCTGGGGGTGTCGAGAAGTTGATTCTCGTCACAGGCGGTGCCGGCTTCATCGGAAGTCATCTGGTGGATCAGCTCTTGGAGAGGGGGGAGCGAGTGAGAGTTTTGGATAATCTCTCCTCAGGCAGCTTGAAGAATCTGGAGAGGTGGCTTAACTCTCCAAACCTCGATTTCATAGAGGGAGACCTACTCGATCCAGGGGATGTTGACAAAGCCCTCAGGGGGTGTGAGGCCGTATATCACATGGCAGCCGTCCCAGAGGTTAGGCTCTCGAGGGCCAGCCCAGAGGAGCATTTCAAGCAGAACATCGAGGCCACCTACAACCTCCTCGAGGCCATAGCTAAGGGGGGTGGAGTCAAACTCTACGTCTTCGCCTCCTCCTCCACCGTTTATGGCGATGCTGAGGTTATACCTACCCCTGAGGATTACGCCCCCCTCGAACCAATATCGGTCTATGGGGCCTCAAAGCTGGCCGCTGAAGCCTTATCCATGGCGTATGCCCACACCTATAGTTTCCGATGCGTCATCTACCGGATGGCGAACATCGTCGGGCCGAGGATAAATCACGGCGTCATCTACGACTTCGTCGAGAAGTTGAGGAGAAACCCAAAACGCCTAGAGGTTCTCGGCGACGGAACCCAATCGAAGTCCTATCTCTATGTTACGGACTGCGTGGAGGGTATGCTCATAGGCGTGGAGAGAAGCTCGAGGAAGGTTGAGATATTCAACATCGGCTCCGAGGATCGGGTTGGCGTCTCGGCCATCGCCCATATAGTCATCCAGGAGATGGGTCTAAGCGATGTGGAGGTCTACTACACTGGAGGAGTAGATGGGGGGAGGGGATGGAAGGGAGACGTTAAACTTATGCAGCTCGACGTCTCCAAGCTGAAAGGCCTCGGCTGGAGGCCGAGAATGGGGAGCGAGGAGGCCGTGAGGCTGACGGCGAGATGGCTGGTGAGAAATTATGAGGGTTGAGAGGGTTAGTGAAAGCGTCTATCTCATAGATGCCATGCTCCTGGGCAGACCCAGGGCGCTCTCCACCTACATCATAATAAGAGACGGGGAGGCGATGATCATCGATCCAGGGCCGCCATCCTCCTCGGAGACCATCCTAAAGGCTTTGAGAGAGCTGGAGGTGAGGTCGGCCATCATAGCTCCAACTCATATTCACATAGACCACGCTGGAGGCTCCTGGAGACTTCTCATGGAGCTGGAGGACTCAAAGCTCTACGTCCATCCGAGGGGGGCGCCCCACATGATCGACCCTTCGAGGCTGGTTGAAGCCTCTAAAAGGCTGCTGGGCGAGAAACTCGTCGAACTCTACGGTGAGGTGAGGGGCATAGAGGCGGAGAGAGTCTCGGAGTCAAGGGATGGAGAGGAGTTGAAGCTAGGAGATCTAGGGGTTAAGACCATCTGGACGCCTGGACACGCCTCCCACCACCAATGCTACTACGTCGTCGACGAGGGGGTGCTAATCCTCGGCGACGCCGGAGGCACCTATCACCCCGAGGCCGAGGCCATAACGCCGAATAGCCCACCCCCCTTCAACCCCTTGAAAGCGATGGAGAGTCTTAGAAGGCTGATGGAGCTCGATGCCAAAACCCTATGCTACGGCCACTACGGCTACACAAGGCATCCAGAACTCCTTGATGCATACCTGAGGCAGATAGAGCTATGGATGCGCATCATCGAGGCGGGGCTGAGGGAAGACTTGAAGCCTGAGGAGCTCCAGGAGAGGCTGAGACGGGAAGACCCCATGGCTGGGAGAGCGTGGAGGGAGGGGGCAGCTCAGAGGGGGATGATGAACATCATGGGCTTCATAGAGTATTTCAGGTGGATCTGGAGAAAGGGCTGACAAATTTTAAATCTATGCTATTCCTCCCTCCTCTAGGTGCTATAGGTGTCCGGTGATCATAAAATCTAAGGCTTCTGGAGATGCCGGGCACTCAATTGACTTAATTAATCTTGTCTTGGAGGTGTCTAGAGTTGTATGAGCCTATTGACCCTATGATGGAACTGCCGAAGTTAGAGCATGAAATCCTCGACTTCTGGAGGCGGATTAAGGCCTTCGAGAAGAGGCGTAAGCTCAACGAGGGCAAGCCCCCCTGGAGCTTCATAGACGGCCCTATAACAGCCAACAACCCCATGGGCGTCCACCACGCCTGGGGGCGAACCTACAAGGATCTATGGCAACGCTACAAGGCTATGAGGGGCTATGAGATCAGGTATCAGAATGGCTTCGACTGTCAGGGCCTCTGGGTCGAGGTGGAGGTCGAGAAGGAGCTGGGCTTCAAATCAAAGCGGGACATAGAGGCCTACGGAATAGCCGAGTTCGTCAAGCGCTGCAAACAACGAGTCCTACGCTACGCGGCTAAGCAGACTGAGCAGTCCATAAGGCTTGGGATGTGGATGGATTGGGACGATCCGGATGAGCTGAGGAAGCTGGCCGACGCCCTCGAGGAGCCGATGAAGGAGACGGTCTTCAACAGCGCCAGAGGCCCCGTCCGAGGGACAGCGGAGGAGATCGTCGGCCGCTTAGGGTCGCCAGAGATGGGGGGCAGCTACTTCACCATGTCCGATGAGAACAACTACTGCATCTGGATGCTGTTGAAGAAGTGCCATGAGCGGGGCTGGATATATAAGGGCGAGGATGTGATGCCCTGGTGTCCCAGATGTGGGACGGCTCTCAGCGAGCATGAGATCGTCACCGAGGGCTATAAGGAGCTGACACATCTCAGCCTCTACGTCGAGTTCCCCCTCCGAAACCGTGAGGGAAGCCTCCTCGTTTGGACGACGACCCCCTGGACGCTGACGTCTAACGTCGCGGTGGCGGTTCACCCCGATCTCACCTACGTGAAGGTTAGGTTCAACGATAGGATCTACTACGTCGCCAAGGGGGCGCTCCAGAGAGTCTTCCCCAAAGGAGGATACGAGGTTCTGGAGGAGTTGAAGGGTAGTGACATGGATGGCTGGAGCTATGAAGGGCCCTATGACCACCTCGAAGCTCCGAAGAAGACTGGAGCTCCAGAGGCTCATAGGGTGATCCTTTGGAAGGAGGTCGTCGAGACCGAGGGTACGGGTCTGGTTCATATAGCCCCTGGATGTGGCCGTGAGGATCTACAGCTAGGCCGCGAATATGGGCTGCCCATCATAGCACCCCTCGATGAGATGGGCGTCTTCCTTGAAGGCTTCGGATGGCTCTCGGGGATGCATGTCTATGACACGGCTGAACCAATAGCTGAGGATTTGAAGAAGCGGGGCCTCCTCTTCCGCTCCGAGTGGTATACGCATAGGTATCCCGTCTGCTGGAGATGCAGCAGCGAATTAGTCTTCAGACTGGTCGAGGAGTGGTTCATAGCGATGGGGGAGAAGCTCAACAAGCCCTTCGAGGAGATAACACCTGAGGAGAAGGAGAAGAATCTACGCTATCAGATAATGGAGTCGGCGATGCAGGTTAGATGGATACCTGAATTCGGCCTCGCCAGGGAGCTGGACTGGTTGAGGAATATGGAGGACTGGATGATATCGAAGAAGCGTTACTGGGGTCTGGCCCTACCCATCTGGGAGTGCCCTAAGTGTGGATGGTTCACGGTCATCGGGAGTAAGGAGGAGTTGAAGGAGAAGGCTGTTGAGGGTTGGGAGATCTTCGAGGGGCACAGCCCCCATAGACCTTACATCGACGCCGTTAAGATAAGATGTGAGCGATGTGGAGCTCTAGCCAGTCGCATACCGGATGTGGGAAATCCCTGGCTCGACGCCGGCATCGTCGCCTTTTCCACGCTTCAGTATAGACATAACAGGGAGTATTGGCGTCGATGGTTCCCGGCTGACTTCATCACCGAGTGCTTCATCGGTCAATTCAGGAACTGGTTCTATGCGATGCTGGCGATGAGCACGATTCTGGAGAGGACGACGCCCTTCAAGGTCTGCCTCGGCCATGGATTGGTGCTCGACGAGCAGGGCCGTGAGATGCATAAGAGCTGGGGGAATGTCATCTGGTTCGACGACGCCGTCGAGACGATGGGAGCAGACGTGATGAGATGGATATATTGTCGAACGAAGCCCGAGGACGACGTCCGCTTCGGCTATGGCATCGCAGATGAGGTGAAGCGCCGCTTCTTCATACCGCTGCTGAACCTACACAACTTCTTCTCCATATACGCAAACCTCGACAAATGGACGCCAGATCAGAGGGCTGAGAAGCTGTCGCTCCTAGATCGCTGGATACTCTCAAGGCTGAATAGGCTGATCAAAGTCGTCGCTGAGGCCTTAGACGACTATGATGCCTACACGGCGACGAGGGAGATCGAGAGCTTCGTCGATGAGCTGTCCAGATGGTACGTCCGTAGAAGCCGTAGGAGGTTCTGGAAGAGCGAGGCCGATGAGGATAAGAGGGCTGCCTACTCGACGCTCTACACCTGTCTCAAGACCCTGCTACTGCTCCTAGCTCCCTTCACACCCTTCATCACTGAAGCCCTCTACCAACGCCTAGTTCGCAGAGCTGAGCCAGATGCCCCTGAGAGCATCCACCTAAACAACTGGCCTGAGCCGAGGGAGGAGCTCATCGATGAAGAGCTGATGGCGGATATGGAGATGGCGATGAGGGTGAGCAGCCTCGGTAGAGCGGCTAGGAGCAGCGGCGGAATAAAGCTGAGGCAACCTCTACAGGAGGCTGTTGTGGTTGCTGACGACGAGATGCTGAAACATTTGAGACCTCTCATGGATCTCATAAGAGACGAGTTGAACGTGAAGAAGGTGAGACTAACGGAGGAACGGAGAAGCCTCCTACGGCTGAGGGCTAAGCCGATACCTAGGGTTCTCGGTAGGAAGCATGGAGCCCTATATCCAAAGGTGGCCGAGGCCGTCGAGGCTCTAAGCGAGGAGGAGGTTGAGAGACTTCGCAGGGGAGAGACGATAACGCTGGAGGTAGGGGGTAAAGCCATAGAGCTGAGACCGGAGGAGGTTGAGATAAGGGAGGAGCCGAGGGAAGGCTACGTCCTTGCCGATGAACTCGGCATCATAGTCGGCGTCTACACCGAGCTGACGGAGGAGCTCAGATATGAAGGGCTAGCCAGAGACATTGTAAGACGTATACAGGCTCTTAGGAAAGAGGCGGACTTCGAGATCGATGACCGCATCGAGACCTACTATCTCGGCGACCCGGAGCTGGAGAAAGCCTTTGAAGTCGAGGCAGACTACATAGCGGCGGAAACCCTCTCGATAGCTCTGCATAGAGCTGAGCCACCTGAGGAGGCCTATGTCAAGGAATATGAAATCGATGGGAGGCGTCTCAAGCTAGGATTAGTTAGAGTAGGCAAATAAGCCGGAGGAACGACTACGGCATCTTGAAGATCAATGAGTTACGGACAAGGAATGTATAGGTTTTTAAAGGTATCATCGAATTGTCTCCGTGTCCCCCTTAGAGGCCCTTCTCATAGGCGTGCTCCAGGGATTCTTGGAGTGGCTGCCGCTATCAAGTGAAGGTCTCATCTCGCTTACGCTCATGGCCCTGGGTTTAGGAGGCTTAGAGGCTCTAAATCTCTCCATAATGCTTCACCTTGGAACCTCTATCGCGGCCATCATCTACTTCCACAAAGACCTATACATGGATCTCGTGAAAGATAGAAAGGTTCTATGGATGCTTCTCATAGCGACTCCATCAACCGGCCTAACAGCTCTCCCCCTCTATAGAGTCCTCGGGGAGGCCTCATCTCTGGGAGTCTCGCTTCAGCTTCTCATAGGTTTCTCCCTCATATCCACAGGCCTATTGATGAGAGGCATCAAACGTGGGGGAAGTAGGGAGAAACTGACTTCATGGGAGGCCGCGGCCCTTGGGGCTGTTCAGGGGCTCTCCGTCATTCCAGGCGTCTCAAGATCTGGAATAACCCTAACTTTTCTCTTATTGAGAGGCCTAGAGGCCTCACAGGCCTTTAGCTTGGCGTATATCCTGGGTATACCATTAGGCCTCATCGCCCCTGTAGGTCTCACGGTTCTGAGGGTCTCACCATCCTTCAACTCTCAGCTTCTCATCGCCCTCATTTCAGCTCTCATCGTTGCCCTCATCTCCATAGACTTCCTCCTCAAAGCCGCTAGGAGTAAGAGATTTTGGATCCTCTGCCTCTCACTGGGCGTAGCGACGATCCTCGCCGCAATTCTTCACGGGTGGTGTATTTGAGGGTCTTCCTCATCGAGCCTCCAAAGGAATACTGGTTCCTAATGGGGGAGCATCTACCACCGCCTCTCGCCCTACTTCAGCTGGCCGCCTATCTGGAGGTTCACAGCCCAGAGATGGAGGTCAGCGTCTTGGACTGTAGGGCTATGGGCCTTGACTGGAGGGGATTGGAGAGATGGATTGAGGCCGAGCAGCCCGATGTGGTGGCCGTCAGCGGAAGCTGCACTAAGGATGCTTACATCGTCTCCTGGACCCTGAAGCTAGCTAAGGAAGCTAACCCCGAGGTATATACCGTTACAGGGGGTCAACACTATTCCGCTCTAGCGGAGGAGATTATGAGGGAAAATCCTCATATCGACGCCATCGTTAGAGGCGAGGGGGAGGGAACCCTACAGGAGCTCCTGCAGAGCCTGGAGAGGGGTAAACCTCCAACGGATGTTAGGGGCCTAACCTTTAGACACGGCAACCAGGTGATCTCCGCCCCTCCTCGACCCCTTATAAATGACCTCAACGAACTTCCAATGCCGGCCTACCATCTAGTCGAGGAGTTTATGGACTTCTATCACTTTGAGATGATGGCCCCCAGGAGGCGTTACGCGATAGTGGAGGGAAGCCGGGGCTGCAATTATAGCTGCAGCTTCTGCACTCAAAGCCCCTTCTGGGGTCATAGGTGGAGGGGTAAATCCCCCGAGAGGTTGGCTGAGGAGTTTGAGATGCTATATAGCGACTATGGTGTGGAGCTTATCTGGTTGGCAGATGACAACTTCCCCCTCGACGAGAGGGCTGAGAGGTTCTGCCGTGAGATCATCGATAGGGGTCTCGGCGATGAAGTTTCATGGTTTGTCCAAGCACGGGCTGACGGCATCGTGGAGAAGCATAGGCTTCTACCCCTTATGAGGAAAGCTGGCTGCCTCTGGATGCTTGTAGGGGTTGAGAGTCACAGCCCTGAGAGGTTGAAGAGCTATGGTAAGGCCTTGAAACCAGAGATGTCTAGGGAGGCGATCGAAGCGTTGAAGCGCTATGGCATCTTCTCTCAGGCAACCCTCATCATTGGGGATAGGGAAGATGATCATAGATCCATAGAGGCCTTCAGATCCTTCGTCAACGAGTTAGACCCCGATCTGGCTACATTCTTCATCCTAACCCCCTTCCCCGGAACTAGGCTATTCGAGGAAGCCTCCTCCAGGGGGTGGATCGAGGATTGGAATTGGGAGCATTATGACATGATTCACGCCGTCATGTCGACGAAGCATCTCTCCAGGGCGGAGGTTCAGGAGGAGCTCTACAGATGTTATAGAGATTTCTATGGAAGCCTACCTAGGAGGCTTAGGGGACTGCTATCCGATAATCCCCTCCGAAGAAGAATACATCGATATCTAGCTAGCAGGGCTATAAGGAGCTGGCTGAGGTCTCTGATATGAGGCGGGAGACGAGGCTGCAGATACTCCTATCGCTTCTAGCCATCCTTCTCTATATCCTCGCCACCACCACATGTAGAGACAACCCTGGGAACTGCCTCCTACCTGAAATACTCTTCGCTCTCCTATCCCTCGGAGGAATCGTTGCGACGCTTAGACCAGATCTCTGCCTCCATCGTCGAGTTTCCCTTGACCCTAGGCGAGTCTCAATTTTCCTGGGCTTCAAGGTGATCCATGGACATCACCCTCTCTGCGATGGGTTTACCAGGCATGAAATTAAGATTAAGGGTAAAACCCTATGCGCTGGTTGTCTAGGGCTCGTGATCGGTTCTCTAGCCGCCCTGACGCTTATTCTCCTAGATTTTCATTGTTTCATCCATCCTGTTATCGGCGTTCTCCTCGTCTCCATCGGCCTCTTCCACCCCTTCCTTAGTGATCGCCCCACTCTCCTGAGGATTCTACTCAATACGTTTCTACCCCTTGGTTTCGCGGTGGTTCTTATATCCGCTTGTAGGGCTGGAGGCCTTCCCCTCGGCCTTCTAGCCCTCGGCTTCTCCCTCCTCTGGATGGCGACCCGTATAGAGTTGTCGAGGTGGGAGCATGAATCTATATGCCGCCGATGCGGAGCCTGCCCCCTCTACATAGAGCTACTTCCACATTCCAAGGGCTCTGAGGATTATGTAGATGCCGAAGAAGATGATGAGAATAGGCCAGACGTTCCTCCAAGTCAGCCATGGGACATAGGGCTCTAGAAGCCAGATGAGGCCTGTGAGGACTATGAGGAGGCCGAAGATGAGACCCCAGAAGGGTCTTCGCCGAGGGCCGAAACATAGCTCCTCTTCATAGCGCTCTCTATATGGCTTAGGCTTTAGGAGAGCGCCACACTTCTTACAGTGAACGGCATCGTCGGGATTCTCCTCCCCACATCTCCAACAGTAGACCAAGGCTCCCCTTTCAGAGTTACCCCTTAAGCCTAAGAAGATTATGTTATAGGAATAGGTCCCTTCCCCTAGGCCTAACCAGCTCCACGGCTCTAGAGGTCTCGGAGGGTGTGTAGGGGTATCCCCTGATTATTGCTGCGGGCATCCCCTCATCCGCCTGCCCTATGACTAGCTCAGCGGCTGAGGCTAACTCATCGGCGATGGCGGTACGCTTAACCTGGAGCACATAGCCGAAGAGGTCGTGTTCACCCCTCCGATCCCTGATGACCTCAAGCCCTGAGGCACCAACGGCGACGTTGATCTCCCCATCCCTATGGGCTCTTCCATGGGTGTCGGAGATGATGACGGCGACACGCTTACCCGACAACTCCTCTATCCGCTTCCTAATCCTCCTAGCAGATTCATCTGGGTCTTTGGGTAATAGTGCCACGATGGTTTCACCTGGAACGTTGGATTTGTCCACACCGGAGTTGGCGCAGACAAAGCCCTGCCTCGTCTCCGTGATGAGGACTCCAGGGGCCATCCTCCTAATGGCTCTGGACTCGCTGAGGACAACTTCAACGAGCCTTGGGTCTTTACCCGTGTAGGCTGCGATACGGACGGCTGCCTCCGAGGGCTTGACGGCTTCCAAGTCTACAATCCTCCCCTCAGCTCTGGAGACGATGATATGGGTGACGACAACTATGTCACCGTCTTCTATCGGCGTCCCCTGCCTCTCAGCGGCTTCGACAATGAGTCTCCCAACATCGTCGCCCTCTTCGATGATGGGCATGCCCTTAAGGGGTATGATGCGGATCATGCGAGAGAGATATACCATATAGGGTTTATAGGTGTAAACATGAAAGCCATCAGGAATATACTTAGGATTCCGATCAAGGGGAATCCAAAGCTTGAGAGGATCATAGGGCTCGTCGACAACGACTTGGAGCTTCAGACGCTTTGGAGATGCGCCAACGTCACCGCCATAGACCGCATGGGCTACAGCGATCACGGGCCCGTTCATGCGAAGATCGTCGCCAACGCCGCCTTGAAGATGCTGAGGATCCTCGTCGAAAGGGGCGTAGAGCCCAGCGTCGTGAGGGATTATGGCCTCAGCGTCGAGGATGCCGAGGTCATCGTCTTCCTCGCGTCCATACTCCATGACATTGGCATGTCCATCATAAGGGAGGAACACGAGCATTTCAGCGTTCAGCTGGCTCAGGGAATTCTGAAGCGCTATCTCTCCACAGTCTACAGTCCTGAGGAGGCCGTCATCATCGAGTCGGAAGTTCTCCACGCTATTCTATGCCATCACGCCCCGAGGATGCCGCTGACCCTCGAGGCCGGCATAGTTAAGGTGGCTGATGCGCTGGATATGGAGAAGGGGCGTTCACGCATCCCCTTCGAGGCCGGTAAGGTTGACATACACGCCATCTCAGCCCTCTCCATAGAGGAGGTGGACATAGAGGAGGGGGAGGAAAAGCCAATATTGATTAGGGTGAAGATGACGAATCCCGCAGGCATATTCCAGGTTGACAATCTGCTGGGGGCTAAGATAAGGGGGAGCGGCCTGGAGGACTACATCCACGTCGAAGCCATCATAGGGGAGGGGGGCGAACGGATAATAGAGCGCTTCGAACTCTAATCTACTCACGCCGCTCAACCGCTATGGTACAATTCGACACCAAGGCCGCTATCGCTCCGAGGGCGGCTAGGTAAGGCGCTATGAGGGCGCCTATGACGCCTATTGTGACGGGGATCTCCAGTAGGGTCTCTCCCTCTGGGTTTCTGATGACGATCCTCCTGACATTCCCCTCCCGTAGCAGCTGCTTCACTTTTGCGACGAGGCCCTCAGCCTCTACCTGGAACTCCTCCCAGTGGCCTCCAACTCTTGAGCTGCAGTAGGGGCAGTAGTTGGAGTCGTCAGGTATCTCCCTACCACATTTACTACACTTCATCGCTTCATACTCCCCTAAGCGATTATATAAGCTGATAAGGCATGAAACAGGAGGCTGAATCCAAGCTGGGTTGATGGATTCGAAGACTCCCAGCAACTAATGGATTCGCCTAAGACTCCCTGGAGAGAGATCCCTCTATCTACATGGCTCTCCACGCGATCCATAAGAGCTCCACGTCGGATTCGGCTTTCAGCTGATGGAGGCTGTTGGGAGGAATATAGATCGCCAATCCGGATTCAATTGTCAGCTCTCCCTCATCTAGCCTCAGCCATCCACGGCCTCTGAGGATGACTATTAGCTGCGGATAGGAGTCTCGCTCCCCCTCTGGGTTTAGGATTTCACCCCGATTTAGATGATACCAGGCGATCCTCACTCCATTCCAGTATAGTAGCGGTATCGGATGTCCCCCATGGGCTTCCCCCGCCAACTCAGCTCTCAGCCTCTTCACCTTTATCCGGCCCGGAATGAAGAGAAGGATGGTCATCCTCAGGGCTTCGAGGGCATGGCGATTCTCCGGGTTTAAAATCTCGATCCCTATGGGCCGCTCCTCGCTGACCCTCGACCTTGCGATGAGGGCTGCGAAGTCCCCTTCACCATCGAGGATGCATCTGAGGATGTGGGACTCCATTGTCAGCAGTATGTCGGGCTCCTTTAAATCCTCGGCGACCTTCACGCCTTTCTCGGCGAATATGAGGGTGGCCTCATCCCCCGAGTCGGTGAGCCTCACCCCGATGCGGGCCTCAGCTGGGAGTGTGAGAAGCCCCCGATAGGCTTCGGCTTCCCCTAGGAGGCGTCTGAGATCCTCTATAAGCGTCATATATGCGAAGGAGGGAGAAGGTTTTTATCTGATTAATAGGTTGAGGTCCACTGAGTTGAGGTCTACTATAGGGAGGTCCGAGCGGCTCAGCCCAATACAGCTGCTGATGCTCCTACAGCTCACCAGAGGCCCTAGATATGGCTACGAGCTGCTGAAGGAGCTGAGAGAGGGGTTCGGAGACGTCTGGGAGGCGAGGACGGGAACCATCTATCCAGCTTTGAGGGGATTAAAGACTAGGGGCCTCATCGAGAGCGTGGAGAGAGAGGGACGCGAATTCTATAGGTTGACGGAAAGGGGAGAGGAGCTCCTAAGGCGTATAGAGGAACGATTGGAAAGAAGTCTAAGCTTCATGGCTAGATACCTAGCCTTCCTCGCGAAGCTGACGCCGCCGGAGGTGAAGGTGAGGCTGCTGGAGAAGATCGTCTCCTTCACCGATGAAGGGTTGAAACCCACCTTCCTGGAGGGATTCCTGGAGGGCGTCGACAGGGAGAGGAGGAGAGAGGTCTTGAGGGGTCTACATCAACTCCTCTCGACGAGGATGAGGCGTATAGAGGAGATGATAGAGGAGGAGGGAGGCGATGACGGAGATCATCAAGGCTGAGGGATTGGTTAAGGAGTATATCCAGGGTGTGAGACCGGTGAGGGCGCTGGATGGCGTAGATCTAGTCGTCGAGGAGGGGGAGTTTCTCGCCATCATGGGGCCATCGGGCAGCGGCAAATCGACGCTCCTCCATATCCTAGGCGCCCTGGACAGGCCGACGGAGGGACGCATCCTTATCAGGGGCGTAGACCTCTCAAAGCTCAGCAACATGGAGCTGGCGGAGCTCCGAAATAGGGAGATCGGCTTCGTCTTCCAATTCTTTAACCTCATACCTAGGATGGATGCCTTGAGCAACGTGGAGCTCCCCCTCGCCATAGCGGGAGTCCCCCGCGAAGAGCGTCGGAGGAGGGCGATGGAGCTTCTGAAACTCGTAGGCCTAGGCGACAGGATGACCCATAGGCCGAGTGAACTCAGCGGGGGAGAGCAGCAGCGAGTGGCCATAGCTAGGGCCCTGGCTAATGATCCATCGATCATCCTATGCGATGAGCCGACGGGCAACCTCGACTCCAAAACGGGCGAGGAGGTGATTAGGTTGATGAAGGAGTTAAATCTCGAGAGTGGGAAGACCTTCATCATCGTAACCCACGACCCCGCGGTGGCTCAGATGACTGAACGCATATTGTACCTCCACGATGGACGAATCGTGGGGGAGAAGAGGAGGGAGATGCCATGAAATCTCGCAGTGGAGCCCTATTAATGCTTCTAGCATTCACCCTCACCCTCATCGCCACGCCGGGAGTTCAAGCTGAAAACTATACGCCGCTGCTGAAGGTGAAGGTGAGCGATATCTACCTTACAGCCGGGGAGGAGAACACTATAGAGATAGAGCTGAGGAACACGGGTAGCTACAGCGTCTATGAAGTGGAGGCCATCCTCACATCATCGACGACAGGTATAGTGATCCTCGATAAGGGGCATATGGTATTTAATGAAATAGAAGCTGAGAAATCTAAGCGCTACAGGCCGGTGATATATGTCGACGAAGACATATCTCCAGGCCCATACCAGCTAACGCTCACCCTCACCTATAGACAGATGTATAAGCTGGGAACCGCATATACTAGGACGGCGACTCTCCAGATCGGCATAGTAGTCGTGAACTCCTCTAAGCCTAGAATAGGTCTGGACATCAGCCTCATCAACCCATATCTCATCGCTGGTGAGGAGAACAAAATCAAGTTGAGTATTAAAAACGGTGGAGATTTGAAACTCGAGGACATAGATATAACGATAACCTCCGATAGCTCCTACATCGCCGTGTTAAACGGATCCATCGATCTAAATGCCTTAGAGCCGGGGGAAATTAAAGAGATAAGAATCTCCCTCTTCATCTCCAAGAACATCCCGCTGGAAGCTTACACTCTCACGTCGACGGCCATTTATAGAGATGAGAGAGGGGAGAGCTATACGGATGCGGAGACTTTAAGTGTCGTAGTGGTCAACGTCACGAAGCCGAAGGTGGGCCTGGAATTTCAGCTATCCAGCCCCTACCTCACCTCAGGGGAAGTGGAGAGAGTCTACTTAAAGATCGAGAATAGAGGCTTCGAGACTCTAAAGGACATAAAGGTTACACTAACATCTAATACCCCTTACATCGCCGTGCTAAGCGGAGTCATAGACATAGATACGCTAAACGTGGGCGAGGTCGTGGAGAGGGAAGTACTACTCGCGGTTTCCAAGGGGACGCCCCTAGGGGTCTATACGCTGACGGCTACGGCGGAGTATAGGGATTCACGGGGGGAGAGCCACACTGAGGTGAGAACCCTAGGTATCGATGTCGAGGAAGTTAGGGTGGAGAGACAGACGCTCCTCCTCCTAGACGGATACACCCTCAGCAGCCCGGAGGTATATCCAGGTGGAGTCGTGGAGCTAAGGCTCCGCCTGAGGTGCGTAGGGGCTGAGGCCTATGATGTTAGGGTAACCCTTACACCTGATCAGAAGGGCGTCTTCTCATCTATTACTTCCACCACCCTATACCTCGGAGATCTAGATCCAGGGGAAGAGGCTGAGGCTCTTTACATGTTGAGGGTAGATGGGGGAGCCCTCTCAGGTCAGTATCTCCTGACGACTAATGTTGCATATCTAGATTATAGGGGGACGCCGAGAAACGCTGTCGAGACCGTAACGCTGATGGTTACGCCTCTTGTAGAGTTCAGGATACTCACGGATGGAGAGATACATGTCTCTAGGGGAGCCTCTACAACCCTGTCGGGGGATCTACTCCTAATAGGGACTGAGAGCGTCCGCTTCGTGGAGCTTGAGATCGTTGAGGATGAACTCTTCAAGGCTTCGGGGAGTGGAGAGTATATTGGAGCCCTAGACCCCGACAGCCCCCTCCCCTTCGACCTGGGCTTCAGAGTCTCGGAGAACGCTGAGGAGGGTCTACAAACCCTCAGGGTAAGGGTCCACTACTTGGACTACCTTAACTGTAGGAA